>Ga0137306_100593_pt1 | contig 47416 bp, 41 predicted proteins | sample Inofroosms_March_FD_97187 | JGI IMG/M metagenome (GOLD analysis project Ga0137306, IMG submission 97187) | Mouse cecal microbial communities from Vienna, Austria - N-Acetylneuraminic and N-Acetylglucosamine D2O microcosms_March | ecosystem: Host-associated > Mammals > Digestive system > Large...
GAGAGGACCGGGATGGACGGACCGCTGGTGGACCTGTTGGCGACCAACGCCACGGCAGGGTAGCCAAGTCCGGCAGGGATAAACGCTGAAGGCATCTAAGCGTGAAGCCCCCCTCAAGATGAGATATCCCCCGCAGAAGCGGATAAGACCCCTTGAAGACGACGAGGTAGATAGGGCATGGGTGTAAGTGCAGCAATGTACTGAGCTGAATGCTACTAATCGGTCGAAGGCTTATCCTGAGCGGTATGGTAAATGTTGGAAGGAAGAGACGGATCAGACGGTACAGGTCGGGATCATAAGGAAAGGTTTTTGTGTTCGGTTTTGAGGGAACAGTCTCAAAATAATAAGAGATATTCCTCGATAGCTCAATGGTAGAGCACTCGGCTGTTAACCGAGTTGTTGTAGGTTCGAGCCCTACTCGGGGAGTTTATTAAAAATATAATCTGGCATAAAATATTTTAGTCTGAATATAATAATAATAAAGTATGGCGCAGTAGCCAAGCGGTAAGGCGTGGGACTGCAACTCCCTGATCACCGGTTCAAATCCGATCTGCGCCTCGTACAAAAAGCCTGAGAATTTTTATTCTCAGGCTTTTTGTTATGCACATGAGCACCCAGAGGAAGATGGCTCTTCCCTGCCTGATTATCATATCAGCCGGAGGTGGCAGATCGTCAGGTTTGGAGTATAAAATATGACGAAGGACAGATAATACGAAATAAGAGAGCATTGACCGTAGAGGCTATGGACGTTTCATGGGTAAAGAGGGAATGACTGACCGGAAGGATGGGAAATAGATGAATTTTTTAACACGAAATGACTATCAGAGAGTGGTATTATACATTTTGACATCAGTGTCTGTCTTGTTGGTATTAAAGTTTTTCTTACCATATTTTCTGCCGCTGCTGGTAGCACTGGTGATCGTAGTGCCGCTGCAGCGGTTTTGCCAGCGGCGGGAGCGGTTTGTTGTTTCTGAGGATACAGAGGCGGAAGAAACTGAAACGAGGGGGAATAACAAGATCAGGACCAGATCCGGGCAAAAAGGGTTTATGGCTGGCGGAATCTTGTTTGGGATCATTCTGATCGTGGCGCTGATCATTGTGGGCCTTGGTACCTTTCTGATCAGCAAGGCAAGGACATTTGTTCAGAATGCGGATTTCTGGACGGAAAGTATCTCACATCTGATCGAAGGGTTCAGTGCGGAGATCGAGGAATTCTTCCAGCTGCAGGGAGGAACTGTCGAGCGCTGGATCTCGGACAGGGTGGCAGAGCTCGGGGAATGCGTTGCGAGGTCTGGAGACGGACTGTTGACGGGAAGTCTGCGCTATCTGTCTGTGGCGGGGCGTGCGGGAACTTTTGTCGTGGTAAGCTTTATCTGTGTCGTCCTGTTTGCAAGGGAGATCGAGGGCTGGCAGCAGGGGCTTTTGAATCTCGCCGCGATCGAACCGGCGATCGACCATATTCTGTCTATCATTCTCCGCATCGGAAAAAAGCTGGGAAGGATGATCAAGACGTATTTAAAGACGCAGACGATCATTCTTCTGTGCATCAGCATCACAGCCACGGTCGGGTTATATCTGGGCGGTACGACAGAAGCGTGGTTCTACGGAATCCTGGCGGGATTTATGGATTTTCTTCCATTTATCGGAACGGGGATCGTGCTCATTCCGATCGGGGTGATGAGTTTTCTAAAGGGAAATGCCGGCAGCGGAGTGATCATCCTTGTCACGTATTTTATGTGTGTGATCATCCGGGAGTTTCTCGAGCCGCGGCTTCTGGGAAACGGTTTGAAATTTTCACCGGTGGCGATACTGCTCTCCGTGTATGCCGGCGTGATCTACTATGGCATCGGCGGCGTCATCCTGGGGCCGGTGACGCTTCTGATCCTGGTGGAGCTGGGACGAGAGATCTTCCTGCCAGGACATGCGTAGATATTTCGATGAAACCGGTTGACATTGAAAAAGAGAAAAGTGTATACTCATATTAATGGATAAGCAGCTGTTGAGACAGGATCAGACAGGGAGAAATTGCGAGGGAAATGAGACCTGAAATAGCTGACAGGGAACTACTAAGGAGGTGTTATGTGCCATGCAGAAAGGCAGTGAGGGCAAGGCGATAACAATATACGATATAGCGAAAGAAGCGGGCGTATCTCCGGCGACCGTCTCAAGGGTGCTCACAAAGAATGCGAAGGTGCGTCCTGAAAAACGGGAAAAAGTGGAGGCGCTGATCGCGAAGTACAACTTTAAGCCAAACGTGCTGGCGAAAGGACTTGCCGATACCAGGACGAAAACGATCGGGGTGCTGGCTGCGGATATCAGAAATCCGTACTATGCCGCCCTTTTTGTCGCCTGTGAGCAGGCGGCTCGGGAGGCCGGGTACACGGTCGTGCTATACAATTCGCTGGGAAAGACAGAAAACGAAGTGGAACTGTTGGGAAAACTGCAGGAACAGAAGGTCGATGCGATCATTCAGCTCGGCGGCCGGGTGGATGATCTGGCATCCAGCATCGAGTATGTCGAACTCATCAATGATATCATGTCCACCATTCCTGTGATCGTGACGGGGAAACTGGACGGTACCCGGTGTCATGTTGTCCGCATTGACAGCATGAAAGCGGTGGAGCTGTTGATGGATCATCTACTGGGGCTGGGGCATCGGAGGATCGCCCTGGTCGGCGGCAGACAGGATGTACTCGCCACTTTTGAGAAGTCACAGATGTACAAGCAGATTCTCAGGGAGAACCAGATTCCGTATGATCCAGGCCTGGTTCTGGATGACGGGGGCAGCTATGATTTTGAGACAGGATACCGACAGATGAATGAGATGCTCGCCAAGCGCTCGGATATGACAGCCGTGATCGCGGTCAACGATTTCACGGCGATGGGGGTCATGAAGAGCCTGAATGAGCACGGTATCCGCATACCGCAGGATATGTCTGTCGTGAGTTATGACAATACCTATATGGCGGAGATGGTGATGCCGAGGCTGACAAGCATTGACTACAATTATGCGGAGTATGGACGGAAACTGATCGACACATCCATCGCCATGATCGAGGGTAGAAAAAAGGACGCGCTGCGCATGGTGACACCGAGCCTGGTCATACGGGAGAGCAGCGGGCCTGCGCCGGTTACGAAGTAATCCGCATACTTGAAATCAATAGACAAGTCAAGATGCGGCAGTCGGGTTTCTACAGTTTTATACAGTTTCAGACGAATTGAATGCGATTTCATGAGAAAGAGTGTAAACAGGATGGAAAATCTTATTTTCACTCTTTTTTTGTGCCTCATGAAGAAATAATAAAATTTTTATTTATACAATATGCCCAAAAACATGCAACAAACAATGTGAAATGTATAGAATGTGACTTTGATTCCTTAAAAATATATTGACTTTTGCGAACAGAAGTAATATGATGGATATATGAAATCGGTTTCGAGTAGTCAATTTAAAAAACGAAGGAGGTAATACTATGGGGAATTCAAAAACCAAGGTGAAGAGCAATTATAATGCGAGTCTCACCTTTTTTCAGAAAGTAAAGAAATACAGAGTTCTGCTTCTGATGTGTCTTCCCGCTGTTCTGTTCTTTCTGGCATTCAGCTATGCGCCGATGCCTGGTATCTGGGTGGCATTCGTAAAATACAACTACAGGGACGGAATCTTCGGCAGTAAGTTTATCGGTCTGGATAACTTCGAGTTTCTTGCCACCTCAGGAAAGCTGCTGAGCCTGACGAAGAATACGATCCTGTACAATCTGGCATTTATCCTGCTTGGCAATTTCCTGGCAGTGTTTGTGGCGATCCTGCTGAACGAGATGCGCAGCAAATGGTTCAAGAAGGTTTCGCAGACGATCATGTTCCTGCCGTACTTCATATCACAGGTTCTGGTAGGTATCCTGGTCTTCAACCTGCTCAACTATGACACTGGTTTCGTGAATGGTATTCTGACAAGCCTTGGTATGGAGCGGTGGCAGCCGTATTCTGATCCAAATGTCTGGCCGCCGATCATGATCATCGTCTATCTGTGGCAGCAGACAGGTTACAACTCGGTTGTTTACTTTGCGGCGATCATGGGTATTGACGGGGAGATGATGGAGGCCGCGAAGGTGGACGGCGCCAATGGATTCCAGCGGATCCGATACATAATCCTGCCGAGCCTGAAGCCGACGATCGTGATCCTGCTCCTGTTCGCACTCGGCGGTATCGTAAAGGGTAACTTCGGATTGTTCTACAATATCGTAGGCACGAACCCGATCCTCTACGGCACGACGGATATCATCGAGACATATGTGTACCGCGCGACGATGACAGACTTCAATTTCTCGACTGCTTCCGCAGTGGGACTGTACCAGTCCGTGATCGGATTTATCATCGTTATGACTGTGAACTATATTGTTAAGAAAATAGAACCGGATTATTCACTGTTCTAGGGGAGGAGGAGCAACATGGCGAAAAAAGAAGATAAAGACCTTATGGAATCGGGCGCCAAGGTGAAACTTGGCACTTCGGATAAAATTATCAGAGGATTTGGATATGCGTTCCTGACACTCTACTCAGTCTGCTGTATCATACCGTTTATCATCATCGTCAGCACGTCCTTCACCAGTGAGTCGGTGATCAGGGCGGAAGGCGTGCAGTTCCTGCCAAAGGATATTACCCTGACGGCGTATGACATGGTCACGAAGAGCGGCGGGATCTGGTGGTCCTACCTGGTGACGATATTGCTGACAGCAGTCGGAACGGGCGTCGGACTGTCGATCATCGCGATGACAGGCTACGCACTCCAGAGAAAAGACTTTCCATTCCGGAACGGAATATCATTCTTCATCTACTTTACAAGCTTGTTCCAGGCGGGACTTGCACCGTACTATCTACTGATGACACAGACGTATCATTTGAAAGATAATTACTTGGCAGTGCTTCTGCCTCTGCTGATGTCACCCTGGCTGATCATACTGATGAAGAACTTCGTCAAGTCGATACCGCACGAGATCACAGAATCCGGCAAGATCGACGGCGCGGGCGACATGAGGATCTTCGTATCCCTGATCCTGCCGATGTTAAAGCCGGCGCTTGCGACGATCGGACTGTTTCTTGCTCTGGGATACTGGAACGAGTGGTATCAGTCATCCCTGTTCCTGAGTTCGAGGGTAGCAGTGAAACCGCTGCAGTTTACACTGTATGAGATCGTGAACAAGACAGATGCGCTGAAGAATTCTGTCGCAGGTCAGTTTATCAACCTGGCGGATATTCCGCAGGAGAGCGTTAAGATGGCGAACGCCGTGCTCGCGACAGGACCGATCGTGCTGCTGTACCCGTTCGTACAGAAGTATTTCATCAGCGGTATTACCGTTGGTGCTGTCAAAGGCTAGAGCGTGAAAAGTACTTCCAGCCACTCACAGCAGAGGCTGTTTCGCGGAGAAGTACTAAGTTTCACGCGGGAAGAACGCAAAGGGCAGCGTTCTTCCGGGCGCATCAAAAATATATTTTTCAGGCTATGGCTCCGCGCAGGCGGAGATAAGCAATATAAATTAATAGGAGGACAAAAAATGAAAAAGAAAGTATTGGCATTACTTTTGACAACCACAATGATCGCCGGTCTGACGACAGGCTGCGGCGGCGGAAATTCAGATTCATCTTCAGGTTCAAACACAAACGATGCACCGGCATCGGCGGATACCTCCGCACCGGCGTCCAATGACAACGCATCGGCGGACAATGCGTCGACAGACAACGCATCCAGCGGTGATGCGGCAGCTTCGTCCGATGATCCCTGGGCAAATGTGGACACATCGGAGCATGTAGTCATTACATACATGACGACCGGAGAGACACCGACCGGAACAAAAGAAAAATATGACGAGATGATGGCAGAGCTGAACAAGATCCTGACAGAGAAGTGCAATGCGGAGCTGCAGACGTACTTCATCAGCTGGACGGATTATCTCTCCAACTACAATCTGACGCTGGCACAGATGGATGGTACGGTAGACCTTGTCGGAACGGCTTCCGACTGGCTCGACGCGTGGCCAAATTCCAAGAACGGCGCGTTCTTAGAGCTGACAGAGGATATGCTAAAGACCTATGCGCCGAAGACCTACGCGAGCGTTCCGGCGGAGAACTGGGAGCTGTGCAAGTATGACGGTGAGATCTACCTGATCCCTGAGGACAACTATGCACAGTGGACGAACCATGGATTTATCTATCGTCTCGACTGGGCAAAGGCTGCCGGTCTTGCGGACGGTGTCAAGTCATGGGAGGATCTGACAACATACTTCAAGTATGTGAAAGAGACCTATCCTGACATTATCCCCTGGGATTCCGACGGTACACAGTATGCACAGATGGCAGGCGGCTGGATCGCTTCCCATTCAAACTATGTACCTATTGATGGTATCAATTCAGCGGCTATGTGGGGCGGCACAAGGGATGATCTCTACACAGTGTACTCTCCGTATGTGACGGATACGGATTCTCTCGTAGAGTTCGCTAAGATGATGAAGGAGTGGGATGAGATCGGCGTATGGCAGACAGACGTTCTGAACAACACTTCATCGACAAACCGCGATGACTACAGGATTGGGAAGGTTGCGGCAGAGCAGCACCACACACAGACATGGACGGATCTGGTAAGCCACACACCGGCGAACACGATCTATGATGATGATCCCAATGCAGAGACAGGTTTCTTCTATTTTGGTCAGGAGACAGGCAATGTGACAGCGCTCTCGATCACACACGGCGCGATGGCGATCTCCGCAGGCAGCAAGAACCCTGAGAGAGCGTTGATGGTATATGACCTGCTGAGAAACGATCCGGAATGCTACAAGCTGTTCTGCTATGGTATCGAGGGTGTGTCTTATGAAGTGACAGACGACGGTCTGAGAACAACACCGGAAGGCTACAACCAGGATACAGACAATATCAACGGCACGACGAACTACTGGTGGGGACGTAACGACGACCTGGAGATCCTTGACGCGACACGCGACTGGGATAAGATCAACAAACTGTATGACGAGTATGACAAGTTAAAGATCGAGTATCCGTATGGTCAGTTCGTAGCAGAGGTTGACAATATCCGTTCACAGATCTCCAACATCAACGAGATCACCACGAACTACATGAAGCAGATCGCATTCGGCAAGTACTCAGGAACGGCGGAGGATATCGTTGCAGAGTACCAGTCCGCATTGAAGGCAGCAGGTATCGATGAGGTTACAGCAGAGTTACAGAGACAGTTTGACGCGCTTTACAAATAAGCGACCTGCAGTGCCGGTTTAGAAATTTGGAGGGTATGACTACTGTCATACCCTTCTTTTTGTACACATGGGCACAAATCAGGTTGATATTGACGATGATGTTTGAAAGTGATATTATTTACCCAGAAAATGGTTTCTGGAAAAAATGCGTATCAATATGGGAGAAGGTGTACTATGGGACGATTTGAGATCAGGGATAATTTTTATTTAGACGGAAAACCATTTCGCGTGATATCTGGAAGCATCCATTATTTTCGTGTGGTGCCAGAGTATTGGCGGGACAGGCTGGAGAAATTGAAAGCGATGGGATGCAATACGGTGGAGACCTATATCGCGTGGAATGTCCATGAGCCGAAAAAGGGCGTGTTTGACTTTGACGGCGGGCATGACCTTGTGAGGTTTGTGCGGACAGCACAGGAGCTTGGGCTATATGTGATACTGCGTCCTTCTCCCTATATCTGCGCGGAGTGGGAGTTCGGCGGACTGCCGGCATGGCTGCTGCAGGAGGACGGGATGCGTCTGCGGGCGTGCCACGAGTCGTTCCTGCGGCATGTCAGAGAGTATTATGACAGGCTGTTTCCATTGATCACGCCGCTTCAGATCACGGAGGGCGGTCCGGTGATCCTGATGCAGGTTGAGAACGAATACGGGTATTACGGTGATGACACCCGCTATATGGAGACGATGCGGGACATGATGCTGGAGCGCGGCGTGACAGTGCCGCTCATCACCTCGGACGGTCCGTTTGAGGAGGCGCTTTCCTGCGGCTGCCTTGACGGGATCCATCCGACCGGAAATTTTGGTTCGCGCACGAAGGAGCGTTTCGGAGTGCTCGCACCGTATGCCAAGGGCGGCCCGCTGATGTGTGCGGAATTCTGGGTCGGCTGGTTTGACCACTGGGGAAATGGCGGCCATATGCACGGCAACCCGGAGAGCCCGCAGGATCTGGATGATATGCTGGACATGGGGCATGTTAATATCTATATGTTTGAGGGCGGAACGAACTTCGGCTTCATGAACGGATCGAACTACTACGACGAGCTGACGCCGGATGTGACTTCGTATGACTACGACGCGCTGCTCACGGAGGCAGGCGACTTTACAGAAAAATATGAACAGTTCCAGAAAGTGATCAGCAAGTATGCGCCGATCCCGAAGGTGGAGTTCACAACCGACATCCGGAAAAAGGCATACGGAAAACTGACGGCCGTGTCGCAAACGGGACTGCTGCAGAATCTCGGGAATCTGTCCGAACCGATCGTGGATAACTTTCCGGTCTGTATGGAAAAGTGTGGACAAAGCTATGGCTACATACTCTACCACTCGACCTTGAAGCACGAGCAGAATATCGAGCGGATCCGCCTGTGGGGGGCAAATGACCGTGCCAGCATCTTTGTGGAGGACAGGCGTGTCGCGAACCTGTACGACCGGGAGCTGGACGGCGAGTATGATGTGCTCGCCGGAAAAGTAAAAAAGGCGCAGGATGTGAATGCGGCGGCTGTCGACGGGGATGCGGAGAACCAGAATGAGCCGGTTACCTTTGCGCGGAATGCGTCGATCGACATTCTCATGGAGAATATGGGACGCGTCAATTTCGGCCCGCTGATGGAGCGTCAGCGGAAAGGGATCGCGGAGTGCGTTCAGATCAACGGCCATATCCATTACAACTGGACGATGTATCCGCTGCCGCTCGACAATGTTGACAGGCTGGATTTCGACAGGGACTGCACAGAAGGGCTTCCGGCATTCTACAAGTTTGAGCTGGAGGTGGACGAGGCGTGTGACACGTTCCTGGAGCTGGACGGCTGGGGGAAAGGCTGCGTATTCTTAAATGGATTCAACCTCGGCAGGTTCTGGGAGATCGGGCCGCAGAAGCGTCTGTATATACCGGCACCGCTGTTGAAGATCGGGAAAAACGAGATCATTGTGTTCGAGACCGAGGGGAAGGCAACGGGTGTGATCGAACTGAAGGACGAGCCGGATATCGGATAAAATGATATATAATGAATGCGAAGAAAAGGAAGCATGCGTACCCTTCACATGAGGAAGTGAAGGGTACGAGGGCAGCTCTGTATCAAAAAACGGTATAGCCCTTATTTATAAACCGCAGGGCTTCATCATCGTCTGTCTCTATTCCTATTGTCAGACCGTCATACCCCATATCCCGCAATTTGGCAAGCTTCTTATCGGTTTTAGAAGTAATATCTGTTATTCTTGCAAACGAGCCGATGGATTTAACGAATGGAAGATATTTACGGATCAGGTCTGCAATCGCAGTTAATTTGTCATAAGACAAGACAAAAGGGTTCGCTCCTGTCAAAAATACCCGGCGGGTATGCCCGCGGTTCCAACCTTTCATCGCTCTTTGAACCTCCCGCACATCACTCTCAATATCCTCCAGAGGGGACATTCTGAATTTGAACGGCAGATCATGATACAAGGTACAAAACTTGCGTTTATGATGCGAACAGCCTGCCGTTACCTCAGACAAAAGGGATGCCGCTTCATACGGCGGCCGCCAAATTGTTCCCGTGTAGTGCATAAAACCGCTCCTATCCTTATCCCTGCGCTGTTTTTTTGTGCATATAGGTATACCGCAGGATGTTTTCTGTTGTTTAAACTAATTATACTTTCGTACAATGATTTTACAAGTACTGTACTTTTTTATAGTACTTATATCCAGGCGGTACATTGATTTTTGAGAAAAAAGTGTGATATACTAATTCAGAAGGAGTGACAGAAATGAAAAAGAGTACATTGGCTGTTGAACGCTGTAAAACCGTTTCTACCATACAAAAATCCTGGGCGGTAAATGGAAGATTGAAACCATCTATTATATCGCCTTTCGGGATATACACCGCTTCGGGGAACTTCGCAGGCATATCGGCGACATTACGGAATCAAGCCTGACAAAGCAGCTCCGGGAACTGGAAGCCGACGGCTTCATTACCCGTTATGATTACAAAGAAGTACCTCCCCATGTGGAGTATAACCTTATTGAATTAGGCAAAAGCTTTATTCCCGTTTTGGAACACATAAAACAATGGGGAGATGAAAACCTTAGCGAAGAAACAAAGCACCCTGTCTGGCGGGCACATACATAGTGAGGACGTAATACTTATGGCTACAAACAGCATACGCTACATATACGATTCAAATATGGGCATGGAATTGATCTTCTGCGAGAATTCAACAATATCCTATCCCACACATAACCATGTTTCCGTGCTCACGATCGGCATTGTGTTAGATGGCTCTATTGTGCTGACTGCGAATCATAATGCACAGGTTTATGAAAAAGATCAGACCTTTATCATTTGCCCATATATGCCGCATAGTATTTTGGCACATAGCAGCTATACTTTGCTAAGTTTATGTATTGATAAAAATATTGCCGCGCAGTATTCTGCCGATAAGATCCGGCATAACATTATGGCGCTGTTAAGAAATGTTTCCAATACAGAAAGAATCAATCCGTACCGGATATCACGATTATCAGACTGCTTAAATTCATTTTCCGCCTACACAGATTGGCGTTCTGAAAGCCGGGATCCATTGATCAATAACCTGAAAAAGCAGTTGGAATTATATCCCGAAGCTCAATTCAGTATTGAAGAAATGGCACAAAACGCATTGATCAGCAAATACCATTTTATCCGAAGCTTTAAGGCAGAAGTGGGTCTTACGCCGCATCAGTTTCAGCTTCAAAACCGTATCCGCAAGGCACAACGATTGATGCATAACGCCGAAACAATAACAGAAGTGGCTCTGACCACAGGTTTTTGCGATCAAAGCCACTTCATAAAGCAATTTAAAAAACAGGTAGGCTTGCCTCCGCTGACTTACAAATTATCTTCCCGGACAATAAAAACTGAGGAAATGAGTTAGCACAGCGCAGGCATAAATTTTGCGAACAGGTAAAGTCCATTTTCTCTTGCAATGACCTCGTGCGGCACTCCGACAGGAAAAATGGAAATTACGCCTGCTTCATAGGGCAGCTCCGCTCCATTGTTCACACAGATGCCTGCACCAGAAATAATCTCATGTGTCTCTAACTGCTTCTCGTGGATATGATTGCCGATCTTCTTATTAGGGGCTATCCTCACAAGATGGAAGCTGAACTGTCCATCTGTCTTTTCGGATGTGATGATATGTTTTAATTCCACACCCTCGAAAGCAGGATGTTTCGACCACGCAATAGCTGCAAAGTCTACCGTAGCATCTGGTAAAAGCAGTTTTCCTTTCTCGTTAAATTGTTCAAACAGATTTTTATGATCCATTCTCAACACTTCCTTTCAAATTTTTTGACAGTGTTCCTGCCTGCTAATATCATAACAATAAGCACAAAATATGAATTGTAAAAAATTGCGGAATGAAAAAATAGTTTATCTCAACTCAGCGGGTAATAATTTGCCGGAAAAAGGTGATTGATTCTTGTGGATTGCAGGGTGAAACGATATAATGAACCTATACGAAGAGGATGACAAATGACTGCAAAATGGAGGGATTAACAGGAAATGGAAAATAGAATGACGGCCGTTTCCGAACATATGTACAATCAGGCGGTATCGTGTGCATTGACAGTTTCTGAGGCGGTCGATTTTCTGAAAAGGGAGGCGAAGATGCGCACGCTTCGTGAGAAGCTGGAGAAGTTTTCACACGGGCAGGAGCTGAGGCCGATTCTGGTGCAGGGACTGATGCGGAACCATCCGGACGCAAAGAGGGATGCCGTGGAGCGGCGCGTGCGGGGATGGCTGAACAATCCTGAAAATCGTACACTGCGGCAAAGTGATGCGATCGAGCTGTGCTTTATTCTGGGACTGTCCGTGGAGGAGGCGGATGCTTTTGCCGCGCTCATTTCCGAGGAGGGACTGCACTGGAGAGATCCGGATGAGATCGTGTATATCTATGCACTGAAGCAGGGAATGGATTACGCTGAGGCGAAAAAATTAAATGATGAGATGAGAGAGATTCTTTCCGGGGTGACAGAATCGCGGACGCCTGCGGAGGACAGTTTTACACCCATCATCCGTGCGGAAGTCGCATCGATTGCCACGAGGGAGGGGCTTATCGATTATCTGACAGGGGCAGTGTCGAGGCTGGGGCGGTATCATAATAATGCATATAAGCTCTTTATGGAGATGATGGATGCGTTAGAGCATCCCGCGCTTTATGAGACGGAGGAGAGTGCCGGACTTTTTGAGCGGGAGAAACTGACGATCCGGGATGTGTTAAGGGAATATTTATTCGAGGAAAACGTGCTGTATGCCAAGGGGCTGGTGCGCGGCAGCAGGAAGAAGGAGGATTCGCCTTCCGAGGAAGGGAAGCTTGTTTTTACTGTGATTCAGGAGGAGGTAAGCAGATGCTGGCCGGATGAATCGACAATCTCAAAAATGAAGTCCAGGAAAACAGACGTGACGCGGAAGGTACTGATCCTGCTGTTTCTGGCGACAGATTCGGGGCCGGTCGATGAGGAGGACGAAGACACGGAATCTGCGCTGTCAAAGGAGGAGCGTTTTGAGCGGCTGTATCAGAGTCTGAACAATATGCTGCTCTTGTGCGGTTTTAAACCAATCGACCCGCGTTCACCTTTTGACTGGCTGATCTTGTACTGCATTTGCACCGGGGATATGTTTGATGTGGATAGCCGCATGAGAGATATCTTTAAAGAAATGTTTGGTGAGCGGCCGGAAAAGCAGGAGCAGAAGGCCGGTCAGGCGTAGTGCTGGTTCGGGGAAACAGATTGCAAGCCTTCAGGATCTTATGTGGTATGATGATCAGGAACTGTTCAGAAAGGAATAGGGCGTTTTGGTGGGTTTTTTCAGAAGACTGACATACCGAAGCTGTCAGATCGGATTTTGGAGGATGAGGTTCAGGGGATGGATGATAGGATCATTTTAGAGCGGGGAACAATGCTTTTGTTTCCAGGGATGGCATGTCAGATCGATTCCTTTGTGGGAAAGGGTTCCAATGCTATTGTATATATGGGGTCATATCCGGATGAACAGTCGGGGAATCTGCGGCACAGGGTTCTGGTTAAGGAGTTGTTTCCATTTGAAGAGCATGGACAGATCTACCGTGATGCTGCGGGAGATATATGTTGTGCGGCCGACGCCGCACCGACGATGGAGTTGCATCGGCTGAGTTTTCAACGGGGAAATGAGGTGCATCTGAAATTATTGGCCGAATCTCCGGAAGAGATCGACGCAAATATCAATACGTTTTCGCTGCATCGGACGCTGTATTCTGTCCTTGGGTTTTCGGGTGGAAGGAGTCTCGACAGGGAATTGGAGAGAGCGGGGGCTTCTGCGGTCCTGCTGTCTGTCCATGTACATCGGATGCTGGGCATACTGGATGTACTGGAGACATTTCACCGATCCGGGTTTCTGCATCTGGATATCAGTCCTGACAATATTCTTCTGATCGGTGACGGACGCAGGGAGCGCATCACGCTGATCGATTACAACAGTGTGCATACGCTCCAGGAGATCAGGCAGGGGGAGGCGGTGTATTACAGTCTCAAGGATGGGTATACCGCCCAGGAGGTACGCGCTGGGAATCTTGCCGAGATCGGGTATCCGGCGGATCTGTATTCCCTGACTGCCGTGTTCTATCGGATGCTGTCAGGGCAAAATCTGTCTATCCTGCAGACTGTCCGCGGGCAGGTTTCGGATGTCGCGGACATACCTTGTCTTGACACCATGCCGGACACGGTCCGCAGCATGGTCCGGAAAATACTAAAGCGCGGTCTTGCCGTTCTGGTATCGAAGAGGTATCAGACGGTGGAACAGATGCGGACAGACCTGAATGAATTGCAGGATCGTATTGAGGGAAAGGGAATCACGCACCCCGCGCTGTGGGAGACGGGGCGCACGAATATCCTTCGGGTGATCCGCCAGAATCCTGCTCTGGAATATATCAGACAGGAGGAAAAGCTGTACCCGGTTTTGGGGGAGACAGACTATGGGGAGACCATCACTCTTGATACACTGATGCAGCGGGTAGTGTCCCCTGGGGGAAGCTGTGTGTTTCTTCTGGGGAGCGGCGGTGCGGGAAAGACAACAGCATTGATGCGGGCGGCTTATCTGCAGCCGTCGAAATACAGCGGCGTGGATCCTGCATTTGCCTATCTGCCGCTGTACGGCTATACAAGGGGAATGGGTTCCTACATAAAGGATCTGATCCTGCAGGGACTCCGTTTTAAGTCCGGGACAGAAAGTATAGAGATGGCAAGGCATGAACTGATCCAGCTGTTGTCTGCGCCTATGTACACAAGGAAAGGAGAGCGGCCGAAACTGATCCTTCTTCTGGATGGGTTGAATGAAATTCGTGCAGACGCGGGGGAGCTTTTGCGTGAAATAACAGAATTGTCAGCAATGCCGGGCGTCCGCGTCCTCCTGTCGGGACGGAGTGACGTGGAGGAGGTACCATTTCCGCGCATAAGGCTAAGGCCGCTCGAGCAGTCGGAGGTCATGAAGATCCTTGGGGAAAACGGCGTGCTGGCGCCGGAGCGGGATGAGATCAGGGAGCTGCTGCGCTCTCCCATGATGTTATCCATATATGTCACGACCGTGTTGAATCAGGAGCGGCAGGATGCCTTCCAGTCGCAGGAACAGCTCATGGAAAAATATCTGGCAGCCATGTGTTCCAGGGCAGTCAGGGAGATGCCGGAAGATGAAAGAGAACGCTGGCAGATCGAGGCGGCGCTTTGCTATGTCCTTCCGGAACTTGCGAAGCTGATTCGGACGAAGAACCGTGCGGTATCTGATCAGGATATGCTGCCGGCTCTGGAAAAAAGCTATCGCCGTATGAGGACGAGGGAGATGACGAAGATATTTCCGGAGTGGATCGGGCATATAGCGGATATCCGCGGTGAAACGACGGAGGCAGAGGCGTGGTATGGGCTGATGGTGCATGGCATTCTCTGGCGGAAGCTGGGACTGATTGTGCGTGACGAGCAGGGGAAGTACAGGATTGTCCATCAGCTGATCGAGGATTATCTGGTCGGGGTGCAGAGGGCATTTGACAGGAAGTTTGTCCTGTATGCGCGCACGAAAATGTTTCTGGCGGCGATGCTCTGTGCGGTCTGCATGGCTGGTCTGTATCGGTGGGTATATCTACCGTATCTGGCGCCTGCGCAGGAGGAAGTGAAGACGCACTATGACCAGTCTGTTTCGGAAAATGTGCTGTCCGCGGCATTTTCTGCGTATGTCAGCTGCGCAGACCAATATGAACAGTTTTCGGAACTGCTTGAATGCATGCAGGAGCTGCCGGACAGTGCGGAGGACTATGACCGAATGGTATATAAGTGTAGAAACACACTGGAGACAAAAAGTGCGGTCAGACCGGGACAGGCAGCGGGATATCTGGAGCTGCTCTATCAGACCGGCGATGTGATGCCGTGGTCAGAACAGCCGCTTGCGGAGGAGGCTTACCTGGCGCTGACGGCTCTGCCTGCGGAACGTGCAAAGGCATATGCGGTCTATCTGGATGTTCTGACCCAGGCGCAGGAGGACAGCAGGGCATGGGAATTTTTGGATGGGGATGCGTATGTGGAAAGCTTGAAGGAGCTCCTGGATGCAGATGCCAGAGTACTCGGAAAGTATTATAACATGGTGGTCGCGCCGGAACTGACAGCCATGGAGCAGAGCGCGTCCACCGAGGAACAGCAGTCTTATGTGCGTTACATGAAAACGTATGCCATGGCTGCCAGACAGCATGAGATGACAAGGGAAGCCGTGGAGGACATGGAGATCTATAAAGCGGGTCAGACAGCTGCGCTGATGCAATGCAGACAGAATGGGCTGATGTCGGCGTTTGACCGTACAGATTTGCAAAATGGTGGTGAAAAACAGTAACTGATATTTGCGGAGGGATAAAAGTGATCAGACAGGATAAGAAATGTGTATGTATATGGATGGCGGTGGGATTGTCAGTTCTGCAGATCGCAGGGTGCGGGGCGTCGCCGGACAATTCCTTGGAGGAACAGGCGGTTCAGCATCTGCTGACAGTATGGTCTGACCATCTGGCTGTCCTGGAAAAGATGTATGCCAGCGAGGTGTGGGCAATGGATTATGTCGATGCTTATCTGGAGAGCGGTGACTGGAACGATCTTGCCAAAGCGAGGACGGCGTGTATTGCATCAGCCCGTTATCTGTCGGAGCTTTCCATGACGGAGGATGATCTGCCGGAGGAGGAATATCTCATTTTGGCAGAGATGGGAATCGATACAGGCTATCAGTCTGTAGAATTTGCATCTGTGCCGGTTTTTGTGGATGAGGCGCACAATGTCATTCGAAATCAGCTTCTGGAGCGGTTGGAGAATGATATTTATTTTGAGAACTCCATAGAGGCTCTGAGGGAACGGATATCTGCGGAGAGGGAATCGACCTCTGTCATGTGTCAGTATATCTGCACTGAGACCAATTACCTTTTGCTTACGCTGGGAGATGATGCGGTCTCGGAACTATACTGGTCTGCTATGAAAGAAAACTATCCTGCGCTGTCATCCGGACAGGCGCAATGGTGTGCAGAAGCGGCAGAACTGGAAGCGGCGGCAGATGCGTGTATGGATCGATATGAGGATATCATTTTACGGCAGACGGACTTTGTCTCCGGGGCAAAATCGGAACTGTTCAATATGAAACAGATCGTCGAGGATGAGGATCTGGAGGCGCTTGCGGCATCTGCGCACACAATGGTGAATGTACCGGACTTGCTGCCTTATCCCGAATGGTATGATCCGCAGACCTCAGGGTATCTCAGTGTTGTCATTGAAGAGGATGGCAGTGTCACGTACCCGGAGTCGGGAGACGATCTGGGGGATGGACAGTATGGAGTGTATATACAGTCTGAGGGTGTGACCGAGGGGGACATTGTTAAGTACATCAATACTGCAAGAGATTATGCACTTGATGTATGGAGGGCAGAGGACAGCGCGTCGTGGTATATTCTCATGCCGGATTACAATGTGAAGATAGACTGTGAGGAGGATGCGGCAACGGTATTATTTAACGGGGAGGATATCACTTTCGCACCGGTCTGGTATATTTTAAAATAAATGGAATAGGGAGCTGATCAAAAAAACGCCCTGCAGCGCGCTGCGGGGCGTTTTTTTTGTGCACACAAGAGGCGTTCATTTCCTGTGTGATCTCAGAAGAAATGACGAAAAAACGTTGAATATAATACGAAAAGTCGATATAATGAAATTAATTAAGCGGAGGGAAGACTTTTCCTGACCGCCGTGCGCCGCACTAGCGGCATATTTCCTCTGCACGGGGCTGTGCATAAAAAGGGATCTGCCATACAGCAGATCCTCTGGGGAAACAAATTGCAAAATATAAAAATCCATTTTGTTATAGTGATGATGTGCAGGGCGGGCGGCGTCAGATGTCCCCTTTCAGTCCTTTCATATACGCGATGGCCAGCTGTTTCTTTTCGTCAGGGAGCGCATTAAACAAGGAGATGCATTCGATCTGCCCATCAGACATAAAGCGCAGGTCGCGCCCGGGATCAAAGAAGTCCGCAAAGGAGATCCCGAAGCCGGAGCAGATCTTTGCCAAGGTAGTCAGCGAAGGCAGATTGGTACTGTTTAAAAGCGTGCTGAGCGTAGAGTAGGGAAGATCGGATGATTTGGCCAGCTGATAGTAAGACCAGTTTCTCTCTGCACACAGTTCTTTGATGCGTTCAATGGGATTGATGTCAGTCATAGTGTCATTGCCTCCGTAGTGTATTTACGTATTATTATAGCCGAAAAAGTATATTAATAAAAGTGACTGTTAATCGAAACATACATATCGGAAATACATCATAATGAAATGTAGTGCATATGCGATCACGAAGAAAATACGATTCAAAGAGCATACTCGGAGTATGGTTGGGAGTGCATCAGCACAGACAGGCTGTGGCGTACCTGTGCTGATGCGGAAAGGTGTGTGGTTATGGAAGAGAATGTAAAAAAGTTACTGATCCAGGCATTCGAAAACGATGCGGCTGCGTGGCGGCAGCTGGCGCTGCTTTTGACGGTGCAGGAGAGTGACGTCGATGCAGAGCTGTGCCGTATCTTTTTAAATAAGGCGATCGAGCTCGGGGATGAGGAAAGCTTTTTTGTGTATCATCAGTTGTTTTCGGCGGGAAACATACCAGTGGATGATGCGTCGTACAGGGCGATGCTGGCGGATTATATGAAGATGGATGACCGGCGGGGGAGGGAGAGGCTGAGGAGGTATTTGCGGCAGTGATAGAAAAATCTGTCACAGAGGATTCAGGAGTTTTGGTAGGGTAAAAAACAGTAAGAATTTCGGAAAGGGCGCATATGATAGACGATTTTTTGGGATTTCTTGAATATTATCACAATGCAGATTCAAGGCTGCAGACTCCTTATTCAGAACCTTTAGTTCGAATAGAATATGATGAGGTCACAAAAAACGGAGATGTGGTCATTGCATTACTGGCCCCATTTTCACATGCGATCAATGCACTTTGCTATAGAGAGCCCGGGTGCGAGTTTTATTATAGTCAGAGGAGAATCGCTAAGATATGCCATGTGTCGGAAGCGGAAGTAACTGCGTGGAAAAAGGAAGAAAGGATACCAGACAAATACCATTGGTTTCTTTTGCTTGTAGATATTTCTAAAAGTGTAGAGGATTCTTATGGGAGGAAAGTGATCCGGCCGCCTTCGAAAAGTTATATGGAAAATATATGCGACAGTTTTCTGCGGATGGCAAAAGCCTGTTATGAACCATTCTGTATTGATGATACGGTACTCATGGACTGTGTGTGGCGTGGATATGGAGTAGAAAAGGCAGAGGAGTTATTACTTGAAGTCAATTTTGTTTTTTGGAGTAAACTTTTAAAAAAATAATGGATTCACAGGTTGTGAACTGCATGATTGCCGGATCTGTCTGGATGGAATAAGATAGAGTGCGAGAATATATATTATTTTTTCTACATATAACAAGACGAAAAAGTAAAATTGGAGGTATGATTCTATGGAAAAGTCTTTAGAAGTAATTGGGCAGTTACAGGTCGAAAAACAGAATACTGTGCGAAAGGTATACGCTGTAAAGAACCTTGATGAGGTTTATCGCCGGCAGACAGAACTAAATGCAATGGGAATCAGTATTTATACGGATGTCGCAACAAGACTGCTTCCGGCGTTAGAAGAAGATGGTGCTGGAAGGGAGGTGTGGGCAGATATCTCGAAGAAATTGAAGAAACTGTCCTTTACGGGGATTCCCACCGCATCAGAGATCAGGACAAAGTATAGGGATGCAATTGACGCTTCTATGTCTGGTACATCATATAAAGATTATGAGGTGGAGCCAAGGGACAAGGATGGACATTTTCCAAATTCTTTGCCCAAAACACAGATTGACATCAGAAAAAAATCACTCCCCCGATTTCTTGTTTTTCTTGCAGCCCAGGGAATTGCTGTACCGCTTGTTCTGACAATTGCCGGAGTAAAATGGAATGTACTGGCAAAAGTTATTTTGATTGTCAATGGAGCAGCTATGGTAATTGAAATCATACATTGTTTTAGGAAGTATGGCTGGATAGGGGGGCAAAACAGCGAGGGTACAGAAAAAGGAACAGTATCAGAACCAGATTATGATAGATGGTATCAAAAAGTAATCGAGCAGGTGCAGCAGGATAACATACGTATATTAAATCAGTGGTTCAGCGATCTAAAAAATATTACAAAAGAAGAGGTTGTGAAATATAAGGACAAAAGGGGGCAGCAATGAATATTGTATTTGATTACAATGTAGATTTGATATCAGAGTATCGTTCAGCTCTTTCGCCGATTCTTCCAAAAGGATTGGCGCCATTACTCCTTGATCCGATTGCTGGGTTAAGGGGAACACCGGACAGGAAAGAAGGTTTTGTTTTTGTGACGAGTCTGCCGTCAGATATTCTGAATTATCATGAGAAATTTTTTAAAGAATATAAAGATGTGCCGCAATGGTTTGTTATTTTAATTCATAAAAGCGACCAGGGCATTATGAGATTGAATGAAGTGAGAACCCAATATGGATTACATAATTTTAAATCCTATTTTGTGTCAGATTTGGATCATTTTGTTATAGCAGTCGATCAGATCGCATCCGAAAAAAAGAAAGTTCTGGGAAAAATACTGATCTGCTCAAAGCATAAGAATCCTGATATGGAAAAGCTGGGACGTTTCTTATTTGGAGAGGATACATTGAGATTTGATACGCAGATTCTGACAGAAGTACTGGAAACAGATGCATCCATACTTTTTCTATGTGGAGAACGGCAGAATGATTTCCGAAATCTCAAAATTCTGGATGGAATGGAACCTTTTTTTATTATTTTAAAACCGGAAATGCATATTCAGCAGTATTTGAGACCAGACGATCTAATTTGTTTTCTGGCTTCTGAATTTTGCATGACTGTCGAAAGGGTGATGAAACGGATATTTTTTGTTTCATTACAATATGAGATGATGAAAGAGGAAATATCCGCCAGGGATGACATTCAAAATCATGAATTGTTTATTTGGGATTCGTTTGGTCTGCCTCTGGCAAGAAAAGACTATACCACGAAGGCAGCGAACGATTTTCTGAAAAAATATTATACAGATGGAAATCGGCTAAAGGAACTGTTTGCGGACAGATAAAAAGTGATTGGAGGAATAGCGATGCCAAAGATAGTGAGTAAAGAACAAGTAAGTGACCGTGAAGTGAAAATGGATACTGGTGTAGCGGATCATTTGAAACAGACACATGATTATGCCGCTATCAGGGATATTATTGCAGACAGATTAGATGTGTTATTATCTTCGGAGACACCGTATATACTGAATTGGGAGGAGAAAAAATATATTGGGAAGCATTTTGGTCAAATACCGGCTTCAATGGTGGAGGATGTCAGATGTACCATAGCGGTGGTGGCACCGGTGTCTTCTGGGAAAAGTACGCTTCTTAATGTGGTTTGCGAGTACCCGATCCTGCCTGCGGCATCCGGGGTAACTTCAGCAGTGCCGACATACATTATGCGGGCTAATGATCATAGCAGTGAATCAGTTACGGTATTTCCGCTCAATAAGACGACCAATGCAGTAGGAAGTACAAGATACGTCAGGGATGAGAGGAATAAAAAAGCTTATAGTGCGTCAGATATCTCACGAGAGCTTTTTGAAGATCTTCTTTCCTACGCGCTTCTTGTAATGAGGGGGAATGGGACAGAGTATGGTATAACCATTGAGAATATTGCGTATTTCATGTCTTCGACAGAAGCTGTGGATATAGAATTTTTGGGCTATAACGATGATAAGATGTCATTAAGTGATGCCGCGTTTGGTCTTTCTTATGAAAATCCACGGCACCGTTTACTTCTTTTGCTGATTCTCGTCTGTGTTTATGTGAGACAGAATGAATCGAATGAGAATTATAGTGCATACCGCAAGGATGTCAATGCAAAGAGGATCGCGCTCATGAAAAAATGCGGATTTCCTGCGGAGGGCGATTATTGTGTAGATTTAAAATGGTGCAGTAATTCTGTTCCCGATGGAGTTACGCTGATCGATCTGCCAGGGACAGGATCAGCTACGAAGGAAAAAGGAGGTCAGTCGTCCCATACACAGCTGGTAAAAGGAATTTTATTCGATGCAGATGCTGTATGGGTTTTAGCATCGGATAATGGTACGGTTGAAGTGGATCTGCTGAATGCGATCACTGACGCTGTAGATGCAGATCCCAACAAGAACAGGGTCTGTATCTACAACTGTAGAAATGGTCATCCCAATGATTCAAAACCTGTCAGTGATTTTGTGGAACTGCTGCCATGTCTTATCGGAGAACGGTGTTTTGTAGTAAATGCCTTGGCAGGCGAGTATAAATTTATCCAGAATGGAGTTAAGGCTGAAAATACAAAATTTGCTGCAAAAAGAAGATTTGACGATGAGGATGATGATGCAGATAAGATGATCAAAAAATTAAGCGAATCGTATTGCAGCGCCAAAAAGGCGATGCCCACCTACATGTCTTATTTGGAAAAAGACGCTGTCATTGTCAGGCAGGAAGTAAATGTATCTTATACATTGGAAACATTTCTCAAGGTCGCGTTAACAGATTATGTTTCCCGGTTAAAATACGAAATAATAATAAAAAAGGCGATGCGTCAACTATCTTTTTATGAGACAGTGAGAACAGAATTGGAAAATACATATAAACTGCTCGTTAGTATTAATGGACGCGGACCTGAAATTGCTAAGGCTGTAAATGATGCCTTGCAAATAGCATACCGCACCGCAATAGGAAAATATACTACATACACGATAGAGGAAGAAGGAAAGATCAGCAAAGAGCTGGCAGCATTAAGCCCGAAGCTGGGACCCATGATCAAAAACGCATTTGGTAAAGACTATGGATCGCTGATAGAAAAAATACATGCAGAGTGGAAGACACTTATTACGTCGGGGCATAAAAATAAGATGGAAAAGAATTTTTTTGGGAATTATTCTTTGAAACTCGGGCATCCGAATTGGACAAAATTCAAAAGTGTAAGAGAAAATGTTGACAAAATGATCACTATTGCTGCGTTTAGTCAGGCTGCCGAGGAAGCGGACAGCGGAATTGCAGTGTTCAGGGGATCACTTCAGAAATATATTGATGGACTAAAGAAAATCACACATAATTTTTGTAATGATTATATGAATTCATTTTCGGTTGAATACGATATCCAACGTGAAAAAAACTGCGTTGAAAAGGGGAAGATCATTAATGATACATTATGGGAAAACTTTGGAACTGCTAAGAAACAGCTTACAAATGCTATTGCCGGTAAGCTAGACAGCCTTTGCACGGGACTATGCAAAAGTTTCGAAGATCTGGTCGAACAGGGGGGATTGTTTGATAAAGTCGTAGAAGATACCAACAAGCAATTTAGAAGGTGTCTGTCAGACCAGGTTTTGGATGGTTTGAGAGAAGATATCGGAAAAAAGTATACAGAAACAAATAAATATGGATTTTTGGTGGACAAGCTGGATCAGACAAAATTTAATAGTATTTTATTAAATGATTTTAATGGCGTAGAAAAAAATTGTCTGGAACAGTTAGATGTTATTGTGGATGGTCTGTATGGAGCGAACCTAAAGGATGAAAATGCAAATTTTCCACAAGACCTCTCCTATACGGTAAGTAATTTTAATGCGACAACTATTGACCGTGCAGGTACAAAAATCATGCAGATACATGAAAATGTGACAGATTTGATCAGCTTTGGCGCCGGTGTGGCATCCAATGTCAATGTACAGATTGCGGAGGTTCAGACAGCAATGGCTGATTGGAATGCACTTTATAAAGTATTTCTGGATATAGGCGCTTATCTGATCAGGGACGAGAGTGGTATCATCAATAAATTGGCGGATGAATACAGTGACGCGGTGATCAAGGGCATGCCGCCTGCAGACAGGAACCAGTAAAAGGAGGTCTTCATGGAACTAATCAATCTACCGATTCAGGAGAATCAGGTATATCAGCATAGTAATGCGCCTTTGATCACGAGAGTGGAGCAAGGTATTCCGTGCAGTGAAATGCCCCCGATCACGTGGCATCGGGTTGTTGCGCTTGGATTTGATATGGAGGATGAGCGTGCACAAAAGCTCTCCTCTAAGGAAATAGAAACAGCGGCTGAGCTTTTTCTGGCGTCAGGAATATCGTTTTCTCTGTTGTGTGAGAGACCAATAGACAGCAGCTGCATAGTATTTGCAGTAGGGAGCAGCGATGTCAGGCATCCTGTCTCCATTATGCGTGGGGCATTTGGCACGATCCGGGAGGAGGTTTATGAGCCGGCTTTTCCATCGGAGTGTGGTCTGTATGCAAAACATTTTGCAGCTGTCAGAATGAATGAAAGTGATCTTGACAGTCGGGAAGTGATTTCGTCAAGTTGTGTTATAGCATGGGTCGATGAAGTTTCCAGGATCCTGTCAGATTTTCCGGGAATGATACGTCTGGATTTCCAGCCGCTTGATGCTGGACAGTGCGTTGCGCAGCTTGCGTCTGACTATGATACAATTAGCAAAATATCGTCATATCTGGACAGCTCGATCCAGGTATCTGACAATATTTCTCCGAACACACATTTAGATCTTGTGGGTGAGGAAATAAAGAGAATGAGGGCGAATACGGAACTGGTGCATTCTTCAAGCGGCTCGCTCTCCTGGAAAAATTCTGATCCTGAACTGGATGAAATGAGAAAGGCAAAGCAGTATCATGCACACCTGCTCCGATGCGCACAGAAAGACGGATGGCTTGTGGACTTCAGTGTTTCTGCGGATCCGGGATTGGGAAGGATAAACAGTGCGGAAAGTGAAAGCCGGGCAGGCATTATGACTGCCCCATTGTCTGCCGCAATCATAAAAATGGGTTACACCTGTTCGTGGGAGCATTATAGTCGGACAAGAAGTAAAGACAGCATCCGAGGTCTGCTTTTGCCGACATTTATGACAAAACAGCTGGTAAGTTTTCCGTCAGTTCCTTACTATGGGTTTGAGCGGATGACAAACCGATATTACAATGTGAATGTTCCAGTAGATGACAACTCCATATCATTTGCAAAACTTGTTCGAAACTGCGATGATGTGCAGGATTATTCAGAGCTGAGTATTGAGATCGCGCTGCCAAAGAAAGAAATAAACCGTCATATCTTTGTCTGTGGCATGACAGGTTCCGGCAAGACCAATACGATCTATCATCTGTTGTCAAGCATTGGAGACCTTCCGTTTTTAGTGATCGAACCGGTTAAGAGCGAATACCGTTCTCTCCCGAATGTAAAGACATATACAATGACTGCGGGAAGTACCCAGGCATTGTGTATGAATCCATTTTGGTTCCCAAAGGGAAGCAGTCTCCAATATCATGTCGACTGCCTTAAACAGATCATTTCCGCCGCGTTTGATCTGTATGCCGCTATGCCAAATATACTTGAACAATGTCTTGTGCGGGTATATCTGCACTGCGGATGGGATTTTGTTCAGGGAACGAATATATATGAGACGGAGCTGCCTGATAGTATGCTATATCCGACATTCAGTGATCTGTGCCAGGAAGTGGATGACTATCTGACCAGGGCAAAGTTCGGGGAAGAGACAAAAGGAAACTATCAGGGGGCGCTGCTGTCGCGGTTGAAGAGCTTTACGACGGGAGCCAAGGGAATGCTGCTAAACACATCAGAACATATTGGCCTGGACGATCTTAAGACAGGTAAAGTTGTGATTTCTCTGGATTCCCTGGCTGATGATTCTGATAAATCTATCGTAATGGGAGTTATCCTCGCTCAGTATTATCAGTTTTTAAAGGTTGAGAATCAGGACATAACAGATAAGGGGCTGAAACATATTACTGTGATCGAGGAGGCGCATCATTTGTTTGCGGGAGATGCAGGCGGGAAGACGTTTACAGAAGCGGGGAGCGGACAGAAATCATCCCAAGAGTTGGTCAAAACCCTGAATAATATGCTTGCCGAGATCCGTGCATATGGTGAGGGATTTATCATAGTGGATCAGAGTCCTTCTGCCCTGCATTCTGCTGTCTTAAAAAATACAGGGATCAAGATTGCGCACCGTATCGATTATGGAACGGATATTGATGCCATGCAGGAAGTTCTTTTGCTGGATCAAGGAGATCACGAACTTGCAGCGCTCCAGCCTGGGACGGCTTTTCTCCGGATGGGAGGAATGCGCGCTCCGGCCAAGATTTACATTCCATTGTGTGAAACAAAGGATGAGGCATCAATTCTGGCTTCAGAGACTGTACATGGCAATAGCATTATCAGTCATCTCATGGAAGATGAAGCGCTTGCGAAAGAAATGACGAAAATAGCATTTCGTCTATTGAATCAGCTACTGTTTGACGACTTAAAGTATTTTGGCAGTCCGTACCAGTATTTATGCGAACTGGTCAACCAGGCGTTGATTACATATGGTTATGCTGAAATGTCGGAAAGGATTTTTGCTGGAACAGTTCTGGCTGAATATCTGGGAAGATTTATTTCGAAGACGGCAGAGGAAATGCTGCCGGCACAGTACTGTACCGCGAAAATGCTGCAAATATTTGTTGAACGGGTATTGACAATAGCGATGGAAACAGATGGGGATATGAGTATGGCAGAAGCTGCTGCATTTGAGGATTATCGCAGTGTACGGATTTGGAGCAGAATGAGGAAGTTTTGGTCTATCGCAGCAGAAACAGACGTGATGTGCATCAAAACGGTGTTAAATGACAGCGTTCCGGAAACAAAGCTGGTTACGCGCATTGTGCGCGATCTCAAATACATCGATGAAACAGCGTCAAAAGTACATGACAATAAGGAAATATATAGTAACTACATCAGACTTCTGGAGGATCACTATTTTCTCACAGCTCCTGTGAAGCCGGTGGAGAGCAGTTTGTGGAATGAAGTACTGTGCTGCCGATATGCTTTATTAAATACATCAGAGGAGGTGAAGCAGCATGTCAGGTGAATTATTTATGACAGCCGCAAAGGAATTATTGAAAATTGGAACGGACGTTCTGCTCGATGGATGTGATATTGCAGAGTTGGGAAGCATAAAGCCTCTGCAGTATGGCACTCTGATCAGACAAAAGTTCCAGGAGGGGGTTGCTGCTGAGCGTCTGCAGCTTGATCTTCCGTGGAAATTATCACTAAATAATGCAAACCATGTAGAGGAAAATAAATGGCTTTCTTTGCGGCCCCAGGAGGTTGCCAGAGAAGTTGCAGCGTATTTGTGTGATCATAATATCGTTCCTGAACAATGGAACACGGCGGAAGCTGAGCAAAAGACCATAATGTTGTCCGAGGCTGTCAGACTGATGGGAAAAGAAATGCTGCTGCCGGATGAGTGGATAAAAAAGATCGAGCCTGTCATAAAAGATATTCCGCCAGATAAGAATGGCGCTGTTACGAGGGCTTATGCAAGTTATATGGCAAGCCCCCTTGCCAACGGCGGTGTAGAAGTCACTGGGATTCCAAAGCTTGTAATAAACGCGTCAACTCTGCAGCTGGATTACTTTAATGTGATGTCGACAATCTACCACGAGATGATCCACATCAAGCAGTATGCGTCGATCGATGGGGTTGCACCGTCAAAGGAAAGCGATATCCGACTGTTGGATTTAATAGCTGATATGAGAAAAGAGCAGTCGGGAAATTCACGGGTAGAATATCTCTCCTCGCCATATGAGGCTGAGGCATGGGCGCAAGGGCTGTATTTTGAAGAAATGCTAAGGGCGGTAGTGATGGAAACCGCAGCCTAAACTGATAGGAAACTGGCAGGTTTACAATCTGTGAAGGGGCTGATTGACGGGACTGATAGAATTCATTATTATGTCCATAAGGTTTAACGAGAGGAGGTACTATATGAAACTGGTGTACAGGATTTGATATAATACAGAAAGATAGCACCTTGGCCTTGCGGGAGGCTGGAAGAGGAAAGGGGTAGAGACTATGAAGAGAGAATTGGATCCATCAGAAAATCTGAAGCTGTTTGACAAACTGCGGATGGAGGCCATCGGCAGAACAGATGAAGCGATTAACTGTGTCAAAGAATTGATGGAAGATGACGATTTTGAGGCATATGGAAAGAAGAATCTGGAAAAGCTGGAGTACTCCAGACATATTTTGCAGGATAACACGCTTCCGCTGTCGCTGATGGCGTCTTTTCAGCAGGGAAAATCAACCACGACGTCAGCTATGGCGGATGGCCATGAGATTACTCCGTGCGGAAAAGGCGGCGGGGGAATCCGGACAAGTTCCATTCCGGTTACCATGTATAATGATGCAAACAGTACCGAGGTAGTGGTGAACTCGTATACAAAGATGGTGTTGACACAGCATATTATTGCCTGTTGTACGGCACATTTGGACAATGCGGATCCTACGGCATATGATTTGGATAGTAATAAGAGCAGAAAACTGCTTCAGGCGGCTGTAGAATCGGAAATAAAAAATTACCGTGACGCGGCGGACTATGATCCGGATCAACTGTCAGTTCTTCGCAGTGCAGTGCTGATCCTCGCATATTATGGCAGCAAATCGTATCAAAAATTAGTAAGCGATGGTTTCAAGACTATTTTGGATATTCAGCCTTTCATTGCATTTCCGCCGGATTTGGAGAGCCGCTGGGAGAAACTGCGCGACTATGGATTTGATATTGTGAATCAGACTGATGATCATGGCAACGCACTGTTTGACGAGCTGTCATCGTTATATGTATTTGTTGATAATATAGTAGTTCCGATTCACTCTGAATTTATGGGAGAGACAGGAACGGCGATCATTGATGCGCCTGGCACAATGGCGAGCAACGAAGATACGGAACGTGCTTTGAAAGCGGCGGAGAGTGCAGCTGTTGTCTTGTTTTTGCTGACGGGAGAAAGGCAGCTTTCAAAAGTCGATCGGGATATGTTACGCAATTTAAAGGAAGCAGGGATGGCGAATAAAGTTGTCTTTATTGTAAACTTTTTTAAAAATCCTGACATCATAAAAGATAATATCGAGCAGACGATTCTGGCTCAGATCAGGGAGGTCGGATATACGGCGGAACATCACAACAATCTTTTGTATTACAATGCATACCTGGCACAGCGTGCGGCTCAGGGACAGCTCATACTGGAAAATCGTATGGATCCTCTTACGGCTGATTCCATTTTGACAGATGCCAATAAGCGGTTTAAAAAGGGGACTAAAATTACATCGGTCGAAAAGGCATGGTTAAAAACAACGATCAAGACGCTGCGTGCGATTGATGCTGATGATGCCGCTGATGAATTGTCAGATCTGGGGCTATGCGAACAGACGATAGAAACGATCTCGCGGGAAAGCAAGTGGCGGGAGATGATCACCTGTTTGCGCGAACATGTCATGAACAACAGGGTTTCCGGTGTGTTAAAGGATCTGGGGGTAAAGCCTGTATTTGACGGTTTAAAGTCCATTGAGGATGCGCTCGAAGCCAGAGAGAAGGCGGCAAATGATACCGAAGAGAAAGTAAAGAGAGAATATGAGGAGGCAAAGAGGCTGCTGGAACAATTTTCGGACGAAGTCAGTGATGTTGTCTCCCTCAATCTTAGCCAGAGCACGGATAAGGCTTTTGCGGAAAGTTATTATGACGATGTTGTTTTGGGATCGATTGACAAGGCGGCTGAGATGGCTGCTCCTGAAGTATTTGAAAAGACTGGTATAATAGGAAATGTCAAGGATATCGCGGACAAGACAAAAAGGTTGCTCGAGAGGGCGGCTAACAGTGTCTCGGAGTTTTTTTCCGGAAGCCGTCCGGTTTATGAGCATGAGCCAAACGGCCTTAAAGAACAGTGTAATGCCGTGATCAGCCGCTGTTATCGAAATCAGATGATTCTTAAGGGACATGCATGGTCGCAGAACCTTGAAAGTTCAAATGAATATGAGGATTATATTGAAAAAAAGGTTCGGCATATCCAAAAATCTTTCCGAAAAACGTGGGAAGATCTTGGCCTGGACCAGAACGAGCTGCTTTCCAACATCGAACCCCTGCCGGGTGACCTGAGCGGACTGATATCTAAGGATGCAGCGAATCTGGATGTTCGGGATATTATCTCAGATACATCTGCCGCAGTGCAGTTAGGGATCGGGGCGCTCTTTAAGGGGGTTGGAATGGGTTTTGGCACTCTGGTCGGCGGTACATGGGTTTACTATTTTGTCCTGCCGGTTGACTTTATTATTCCAGGGTTTGCAGAGATCATAACCCTGGCTGCTGTAATAGTTGCCGCAGCTGTGTACGCAGTAGCAGCGGGTAAAAAGGCGAAAAAAATAGAGTCCATTTCTGAGGAGATCAACACAGGTTTAAGCAAAACGGTCTCTCATAAGAAAAAGGAGATCATTGATAATATCATGAAAGGGGATATGAATGCAGTTCCGCCGGCACAGGGGATCTCGTATATCCGATTATTTTATCAAACACTTTTTGAAGGTATCGTTGAACGGCAGCGAACAGATCTGGACAAGACGTATCACGAAAAAATGCAAGATTTAAAAAAGTCCTCTGCTGACAGGATGAGAATTGCCGGAAAGGCAAATCGGTGGAGAACAGAACAGATCAGGCCGATCCGGGAAAAGTTATCGGACATGCTTGACGAGATCGATGATATCTGGGGAGAATAGAAGGGGGAAAGTTCATGCGGGAATGGCGTGATTTTGTTGAGGAGGGGGCTGTTCCGAAGGAATTGACCGAGGAACACCCGATCATCGCCATTTATGGCGGTTACCAGGTTGGAAAGTCGACATTGCTGAACTGTCTGCTTGGACAGTATGTTGCACTGGTCGGCAAAGGTATCGCGACAACTGCTTTGGTCAGTCGGTACAGGTATGGGAGATGCAGTATCCTGAGGTATCGGACCAGACCAGACAGCATATACCGGGGTGATCTGAGACAGACAACATTAGAGCAGGTCAGGGACAGGAATTTTCTGGGGAATATCGATATGGAAAGCGGATTCCATCTGGAAGTGGAAGCGCCTGCAGAATTGCTGGAAAAATGTGATATTGTGGATACACCTGGGTATGATGCCAGTGAACAGGATAATACTGCAGCTTTGAATGCCATGGATCACATACATTATATCCTGTTTGTGATTCCGAACAGGGGATTGACCCAAACGGAAAAGGAATTGCTTTTAAAGATATCCCGGAATGGAATTCCCATTTCAGTCCTTATGAACTGCAGTATTGGAAGGCGGAGTGAACGCTGGATACCAGATAGCGATGCGAATCTGGAATGTGCCCGGGAGTGTGAAAGCTGGCTGTCTTCCATGAATGTGGAGACGGTGCCAGTTAAGGGGCAAAAAGTTTATTTGTGCAATTTCCTGTTTTACTGGTTCTATGCGAAAGCCTTTGAACAGAGCATTCCTGATATAGTCAGTCCGGATACGCTCCAGAAACATATCGTGGAAACATTGCAGGAAGAAGGTTATGGGACAGATCGGGATACGATTATAAGACTTAGCGGTGTTTGCGGTTTGATTGATGCGTTGGCAGAACAGATCCTGGGATATGATTCCATTACACACAAAATAGGAGTGGGAAAGTATGAGCCGATATTATAGTTTTAATGATTTTATGAATGATGTTATAGAAGAAGCGGATAAAATATCTGAATCCAGAAGCGGCTGTGGTTTGGAAGAACTATATCATGTGAAAGTGAAAACATATGAGGCAGTCAGGCGGCTTATTTCAAAAGACTGGTTTGTTTTTATTGCGGTTGTGGTGCTATTGGCAGTGGGACCGATAGGATTGGGGCTGGCAATAGCAGGTTTTCTGACGACTCCGGTCGGGTTAGTGGTTGTGGCTGTTCTGGGTGCCGGTTCGGTTGCAACGATAAAACAGATGTATAAAGACCGTATTCTGCCGCAGACGGTTCGGAAGATAGGAGAAAAATATAAATCGAGATGGAAGCAGGAAGAAGGTAACCGCACTAAAATTGATGGTATGGTTAACGAAGCGGCAGAAGAATTGTACAACAATGCATTTCACGGGATGCTGCAGGGGTGACAAATGATGAAAGTCCGAATGGTATGGCTCGATATGTAACTTTTTAACAAGGCTGAATTGTTGCATGGATTTGTAAAATTAGATTTTAGGTGCTGCATAAAGATGGAGGGGAGTGAGACGGATCAAGTGACATTCACAGTCAGATATTACGCGTAAAAGAAGCAGGCAGGATTTTTGGCAAAGAGAGGTAAATTATGAGAATAAACAGGAAAAATCTTATAGGAATGATGTTGGTAATGATATTGTTGGCGGGTTCATCTGAAGTCTCGCTGGCCGCGTCTGAAACAGATTCTGTGAAGCCCGGTCCGGCAAGGGATTGGGGAAGTATTATTGAAATTCCTTCAGATCAGGAAATTGCGGAGTTCAATAAAAGATCTGTCGATCGATCGCCTTATTTATCGGGATGGCTTGGCATTGATTCGGAAACGAGGTTTTTGGAATACTCGATTGACTTTAAGGCAGATCACATACCTTATGGCACATATTTCAGCTGTGCCAATATTCGGATGGATCGATCTTCCTTAGAGCAGAAATATGATGATGTGCACACGGATGAGTGGCTTTCATTTTATGCAGGGATTCAGATGCGGGATCCTGAGAGAGGCAGCAGTTCCATTATGTCCTTTTGGGATATCTACTGCAAGGACAAGGATGGGGAAGATTTAACAATCAGGGCAAAATTGGTATATCCCGAAAATACGAAGGCAAATGTCTTTACGAATGAAGGGGACGGTGTAAATTATAAGAGCGAATATACATGGGAACAGGGATGCTGGTATCGAATGCTTCTGCAGTGTGTCCGTTCCGAGGAAAACGATCATACGCTGGTTCAGCAATGGATATGCAATCTAGAAACAGGAGAATGGACAAAAATGTGTTGTTACGATACAGGCATAGCGGGCAGCTGCTTTATGGGAGATACGGCTGTATTTCTTGAAAATTATATGACACAGTACGCGGGAGATATCCGTTCGGTAGAATTCAAAAATATCAGGATACGGCCGCTTGGTTCGGAAGAGTGGGTTCCGGTCAGCCAGGTTTCCATGATAAAAGAAAATTATCCTGGAAGTTTTTGCTTCGGTGCTGACAACGAGCAGTTCTGGATGATATCAACAGGACTGGAAAACCGTTCTATTGTGCAGTCAGGAGAGAGAAATACATATCAGATTCCTGATGTGGATGTGATCCCATGACGGCGATAGCGTGTGATCCAGGGAGAGAAAGACAGGGGGATGAATATTCATCCCCTTTTTCCCTACTGGATCCTCAATGTCTGTGTCCGGATCAGATCTCCGCGGACGATCACTGTCAGCGGCGTGTCGGCGGCGGTGTCCTCATTGTCGGCGGCATAGATCATGAGCTGTCCCCTGTATGCCCTGCGGTAGTCGGCGGTGTACTCCGTCACGTCTGCGAGGTCGCCGTTCTCGAGACCGAGCAGCGTTCCGTTTTCGACAGTCACATGGAGCATCGTGGCATCATGGTACACGCGCCTGCCGTTCCCGTCGAGCAGGGTGACTTCGAGCTGGTGGACGGGATTGCGGTAGCCGACGGCTCCTGCGATGATATCGCGCGCTTTTTCGTTCAGTGTGTATTCCTGTATGTTCATCTGGCACGCCGCCATGGCCGTGTACAGGCTGTGACTGACAGTTGTGTCATTTTCCGGACTCCGTGCTGTCAGGGTTCCTGGCTCAAACCGGACGGTTGTGAGAATGCAGTCCTTGTCAGGGTCTTTCTCAAAAGTGCCGAGACGCTTGTTGTTCAGCAGGAGCTCGATGGATCTTAGGTTCGTGTAACATTTGACTGTGACCATCTCTCCGGCACAGTAATTCCAGCTTTCGGCTGACGGTGCAAACTCGCAGGCGTAAGCGTCAGCTGCGGTTTCTCCCCATGGAGTGACACAGTTGTCCGTTTTTCGTATGGTCGTCAGATGGATCATGGGTTCGACTGACCAGAAACTCTGCCTGCGGTAGTAACCCGGTTTTTCAAATCCCGCGAGCGTGAGCAGTCCTGCGCTCGAGCCGTGGATCGGCCAGCCGTGCGCCTCGCCGAGATAGTCGATGCCTGTCCACAAAAACTGTCCGGAGATGTAGTCGTTGTCGGTCACTGCGCGCCAGTCCTGGAGTCGGTGGCCGTTCTCGCTGCCGAGGAACGGCTTGTCAGGAAATGCCTGGTGGTGCTCTGCGTACAGGTTTTCCCGGTAATTGTACCCGGCGACGTCGACGGCGTCGATAAAGCCAAGCTTTGCGGAGAGCTCGGGGAAGGCGGCGGCAAGCGTTACCGGATGCGTGGTGTCCACTGCTTTTACAATGCCGCACAGATGCTTTGCCAGCACAGCGAGGCGCTCGGCGTTGGGGCGCGCGGGATTGTACATGCGCTCCGCCTCCGGTTTGTTGGCGTCGTTGTTGCCGGTAACGCAGTTGCCTGGCATAGTTATAAAGCTCGGATGACAGTAGGGATCGTTGGGATAGTCGATCTCGTTTCCGATGCTCCACAGGATCACGCTCGGGTGGTTGCGGTCGCGCAGGATCATGTCGGTGAGATCGCGCTCGTGCCAGACGGGGAAATCGGTGTAGTAGCCCTGATTTTTCGGGGGATAGACATTGTGTCCCTGCCACCATTTGTTCTTTGGCCCCTCCCACTCGTCAAACGCCTCGTCCATCACGAGGAAGCCGAGGACGTCGCACAGCGTGTACAGCTCGGGCATGTGCGGATTGTGGCTCATGCGGATCGCGTTGCAGCCCATTTTCCTGAGCAGGATGAGTCTGCGGCACCATACCTCGTAGGGAACGGCGGCGCCAAGGCAGCCTGCGTCGTGATGCAGGCAGACGCCCTTGAACTTGTACGGTTTCCCGTTGAGAAAAAAGCCCCTGTCAGGGTGAAAGCGAAAGCTGCGGATACCGACCTTCATCTCATGGACCTGATACGATTTCTGGTAGGAGATATATGTTTTCACAGTGTACAGATCTGGACTTTCCGGCGACCAGAGCCTGGGTGTCTGTATGGTTCCGGTATTGGTGACCTGTATGGAGGCGTGCGCCATGATGGTTGTCTGCGATACGGCCTCGCCCACCAGCTTTCCGGCGTTGTCAAAGATGACATTGGTGACAGTGACCAGGCTGTTCTTGTCTGTCGCGTTGACCAGTTCATTGACGATCTCGTAGTCGGCGCTGTTATCGTCGACTCTCGGCGTGTGGAAGAAGATGCCGTTGTCGGTGGGATAGATGTTTTCGGATATGGTGAGCGTGACTTTTCCCGTGATGCCGGAGCCTGTGAACCAGCGCGAGTCGGATAGCTCGCGCCTGTCGACGTACACGCTGATGACATTGTCGGCATCAAAGCGGAAGCAGTCGGACACATTATATTCGAAGGAGATGTAGCCGTTTGGACGCTCGCCGAGGTAGGCGGAGTTGCACCAGACGCGGCTGTTCTTGTAGATACTGTCAAAATGGATGCGGATTTGCTTCCCCTGCCATGCCGCATCGGGTGCAATGTGGATGCGGTACCAGCTGATGCCGCCCGCAAGATACCCGGTGCCGCTGGAATACTCCTTTGAGAAGGGCATATGTACGGACCAGTCGTGGGGGAGCGATACAGGCTCCCAGTCGTCGTCTCCGCTCCACGCCTGCCATGCATCGGGTGCATCGCCCAGATGAAAGCGTGCGTGGTTCAGCGGGATCGTCAGTGTGTCGTTGATCGTTTCCATGAGAATTATGACTCCTTTCGGTAGAGAATGTATATGAATTCCTTTATGCCTGATTATAGCATAATCATGGGGGTATTTCTATAGCATTTGTGTTCAGTTGGGGTTAAACTTGAATCTGCGGTGGAATGATGATATTATAAAATTAAAGAGTATGATTACATAGATAGATTGGCGGTGTCAATATAAAGTATTTATTTTGGAATGTATATAAAAAGAATCTAATAGGACCACTTTTGCAGATGATCGTTGAGAATGAGGCAGATATTGTGGCGATCGTCGAAACGGAAAACCTGGATGTACAAGGGATTATTCATTCATTAAAGTTACAATCGCAGGATTGGCAAGTTTCAGAGATATGTCCGGAAGCAGATATAAAGGTATTAACAAGATCAAATGTACATATTTCAGTCCACAGAGAGGACAAAAACTTTGCCACATATAAAATATTTGAGGGGGAAGAAGTTTTTCTGCTGCATGTAGTTCATTTTCCAAGTCCGCTTCGTCTGGAAGAATGTGCACGTGATATGCGTGCAATCAATATCAGCCATGTGTTGCGAAAAATGGAAGAGGATATTTTTCAAAAAACGGACTATAAGAGTATTATTGTCGGAGATTTTAATTTGCAGCCGTATTCTCAAGGAATATCGAGTGTACATGGTTTTAATGCAACAATGTCCATCTCAAAGGCAAAGAAGGTTTTTAGAAAGGTTGGTGGTGAGCAAAAACGGTTTTATTTTAATCCGACATGGAAATTGATGGGAGATAACAGAAATGTTCAGGGAACATATTATAACAACAGTGATCAACAGGATAAATCGATATTCTGGTACTCGTTTGATGAGATTTTGATCAGACCGTATTTTATAGACAGATTTAATTGGGATTATTTTGAGATCGTGGAAGGAACGGCAAGTTATAAGTTTATAAGGAATGATGTGATAGACAAGTCTGGTTATTCAGATCATTTACCGATAAAATTTGAGATCTTGTAGGGAGGTAATATCATGGAAAGGGATTTATGGGGATTTAAAAATGTTAAGGATTTGGAGAAGAGCACAAAGGACATGCCGGACACCATCTTGAAAGAACAGATTGCATTGCTGGGAGAAAAGACGAACTTTATAGTTTATGGAAAACCTGTTTTTATCAAGGTAAACTCACAGGAAATTGAATATAAGGTTGCTACGGTATTTAACGTTGTGGTGCAGGCGCTTGACAATTATGAAAAAACGATTTTGATCATGTATTCGAACCCTGAAACAGAGTATCCGGTAGCGATCACTGTGAACAGTAGTTATGAGGAGGACTGTGAAATGTTTGTACCGTCGTATACATGCAAGGACAAAAATTCCTTTGAGACTGCGATTAAGGAAATCTTATCATCAGATAAAGTTCTGGGTCTGATCCAGATGTTATATTCCAAAGCGGCAATGTTGGCAAGTTAACAAACACGCCCTTGTCCTGCAGCTTCATCACGGCTTCTATATAGAAGTAATCCGCATAGACGTAGTTCTTGTTTCTGCCGGGCAGGTGGTATCCTGTCGTCCCGTTCTGGGTGATGCCGTCGGTGTCAGCGCTCCAGTCCGCACTCTGCGCGTCGATCGCCCGCAGCATTTTGACGGCGGCATTGAGATACGGGATTTTCTGATCCCCGGGAACCTGGCCTGCCAGCTCGATGAGTCCGCACGCCGCCGCGCAGGCTCCGATGTCGTCCTGTACATGCGGTTCGGCGGGCTGGTCGAAATCCGAGGGGATCAGGCCGTTTTCGGGAATGTTTGCCATAAAGTTTGCCGCGATCTTCTTGGCCGTCTCCAGATATCGTTTCTCTCCGGTGTGTCTGTAGCTCGCGGTGAAGCCGTAGAGTCCCCACGCCTGTCCGCGTGTCCATGAGGAACCTTTGCCGTATCCCTGTCCGCCATGGTCACTGACGTAGACGCCGTTTTCCGGGTTAAACTCGACGATGTGGATCACGCTGCCGTTCGGGCGGACAAAATAGTTCATCGTCGTGTCGGCATGGCGCATCGCGATGAGCTTGAAGCGCGGGTCTTTGGATACCTCCGAAGCCCAGTACAGCAGCGGCAGGTTGAGCATACAGTCGATGATGGTCGCCCCGGCGATATGGATGGGCGGGGCGTCCTTGACCAGGGGAAGCGCCTCGTTGCCGCTGCCCCATGCGCGGATAAAGCCGCCGGCGGGGTTATAGCGCCCGGCCAGCCATTTAGCGGCTGTGAGGCCGCTCTCCATCGCCTCCTTGCTGCCGGTCAGCCTGTAGTCGAGCACGAAGCTTGGCAGCCACAGATAGCCGATGTCATGGCTCTCGATCTCCAGAAGATATTTGTCAAGGACGGTCTCCGTGTACCGCGCGATCTCGGCATAGCGCTCGTCATTCGTTTCCTGATACAGCAGCCACATCATGCCGGCCCAGAAGCCGTTTGTCCAGAAGGTCCGGGTCATGCCGGATGGTCCTTCGCAGGAGGCTTTGTCATCGTGCACGCCGTCTATGGCTTCCGAGGGGATCTTGTTCGCAGAGCGCTCCCGCACTGCCGCAAGTTTTTCTGTTATTTTGTTCATCACGGTGTCAGTCCACAGCCTGTCCTGTTCTGTCAGTTTCTCGTATATCATTTATTTCCTCCGTTTCCCTGCCGTCTCTCCTCCAGCAGCTTTGCATTCTCATCGACACGTTTTTTGTTCAGCGGATAGACAAAGGTCAGAAGCAGGAATACGACCAGATAGCAGATGCCCGGCAGGAGTGTGGAGCAGTTGTAGATACCGTCCTTTACACTCTGAGTCTGTTCGATGCCCTGCGCCGAGCTGACATAGCCGATCGCCACCAGCACGAATCCTCCCAGACCGCCGGCTGCCGCCTGCGCGAGTTTTCTGGAGAAGGAATAGATCGCATATACCGTGCCGTCGCTGCGCATGCCTGTCCGCACTTCCTGATAGTCGATGACGTCGCCGATAAATGCCCATGTGAGCATGCTCATCAGTCCCATGCCCAGATTGCTCACGAAGAGCATCGCGATAAAGGCCATGGGCGACTGCACGCGCAGCAGCCATAAGGCGAGGAAGATGACTGTGGAGATCAGTGTTCCGACAGAGCACACTTCCTTTTTGCCGAATCTTCCCGCAAGCTTTGACGCGACGGGAGCCATCAGCAGCATCGCCACTGTCGAGGTCAGGCTGGCAAGCGCCATCACGGATGTATTGTTGAAGTAGTCTTTGTACAGGTAGGTGTTCATTGTGCTGGTCAGCAGGCTTCCGATCAGCAGTAACAGCGCGATCCCGATGATGACCAGGAGCGGGCCGCAGCTCACAAGCTCTTTCAAGGTCTTTCTGATCCCGGCGTTGGATTTTTTGTCATTTGCAATATAACGACTGATGACTTGATTATAACATGCATATTGTGACAAAATCAGTCACAAAACGAGCCATTCATAGCACAATCTGATACAAAATGTCAGAGCGTGTCTCAAACACGCTCTGCACAAAAATAGTTATACCTGTATTTCATATCTAATCCTTTTTGCCTGTATTGTTCGCCGCGCCAGATCTTTAGTTCCACGATATACTCACGGCCACCGTAGGGGATCACGACGTCCATCCTTGTATTGTCGCGGGTTTTCGGCTCCACATAATAGTTTCCTCTGCCGTTGATGATCGGTTTCATGAAGCATAGGAATAATAATTTGCCCTGCCGCTCCAGAAAATGTGTGTCTTCACTTCGAAACTCGGCTTTCATTACCTCCTGGAACTTCCGTAATGCCTGTTCCATGTCAAGTTCTCCGTTTTCAACAAACTGATTGTTTTCGTAGTCAAATGCATGCTGCTCCCGCATTTTTCCGGCTGCGATATTCCATGGACTGTCATATCTTCTTTCCTCCTCCGGACGCAGCTTTAACTGGAGATTTTTGACATTGTATACGCCGGCAAGGATCACATTGTGAAAAGAAGTATCGAGTCCTTCCTGCATATCAAGGTACTTATTCCTCAGCATTCCAAGAAAGTTCAGGAAGATTTGGTTATCTGAGCTTTTATCCACCTCATCCACCAACAGAATAACACCTTTATCGGCATTGCTGCATAATCTGGTTATTTTATCTCCCAAAATATCGAACGCCTTATCCGTAACCACAGAGGTATCATAGTACGTGCTGATCCACGTCTCTGTTACAGCAGGAGGCGATCATCAACAGCGATGCCGTCTATACGAGATACGAGCTGGAGAAGAAACTGATCCGGCATGTTGCCGCGGGAAATTATGAGCAGGCTGTGCAGGTACTGGACAGTTTTTCCATGGATCCGGACGACTATAAGGATGCTGTCACAAGGATTCCGCGCGAGCCGGACAAGCGCCTGCGCTATGCCGGACAGCTGGTCAATTCCACGCTGCGGGTGTCTCTCCTGTCCTCGCAGATCCCGGTCATCTATCTGCATATTGTCTCGACGCATTTCGGGATCCTGCTGGAGGATGCGCCGATCGAATACCTGCGGGAGGAAAAGATCATCCACAGGATCATCGAGGCGTACTGTTATTATGCGAAGGAGTACAGCGGGATACAGTACAGCGATACCGTGTCCCGCATAACGGACTATATCATCTTCCACATCAAGGAGGAACTGTCCCTGCGCCAGATCGCCGACGCGTTTCACTTTTCGGACGCCTATGTGAACCGGGTCTTAAAGAAGGAAACTGGATATACGGTAGTACAGTACATCAAGAAAAACCGCATTGTGCTGGCCAAGACCCTGCTTCATTTTGATGATCTGTCGATCGCGGAGGTCGCGTCGCTTGTCGGTTATCCGGACTGCAATTACTTCTGCCGGGTATTTAAGCAGGTCGAGGGAGTCTCCCCGGTGCAGTTTCGGGTGACTGAAGGCCGTGTGGGAATCAGGATTTAGGGTATGAGAGAAGCTTGAAGAGCAGCTCACGTGATGCGGCCGGAAACTCGTTAAAATGATTTGCCGGCAATGACAGGTTGCATTTTGCAGGACGCTGAAATATAATAAATATGTGATTATTTTCACAAAAATATTAATAATTGTGTGAGGAACCGGCAATATGGAACGACTTATCATGAAACAATTATTCAAATGGAAAAATTCTCCCTATCGGAAGCCGCTGATATTAAAAGGTGTCCGGCAGGTGGGCAAGACGTGGATCTTAAAAGAGTTTGGCAGGCAGTACTATGAAAATACGGCCTACTTTAACTTTGATGAAAATGAGGAGTACAGACAGTTTTTTGAGACGACCAAGGATGTGAACCGGATCCTGCAGAATCTTATGCTGGCGGGCGGACAGAAAATCACGCCGGAAAAAACGCTCATTATATTTGACGAGGTACAGGATTGTCCGAAAGTGATCAATGCCATGAAGTATTTCTGCGAGAACGCACCGGAATACCATGTAGCCTGTGCGGGATCATTGCTGGGCATCGCGCTGCGGGATATTAACTGATGGGAGGTGCTGCGCATGGATTTTCTGGAGTCCGCTGCCGTTCTGATTCCGGTGCTGACGGGGATGGCATTGACGGTATACCGCGGTGAGCCGGATACACTGGGGCAGTTTGAAGCCCAGTATTGTTTTTCCGCCCAACTGCAAAATATATATACGGCTCAGGGACTTGGGGCTTTTTGCCAGAAGGGTGCCGAGGATCGGATCTATGACCTGGAGGAGCCGATGGGAACGCGGCTGGCCGCGTTTAAGGCTGGCGGACAGTGGCTGCTGCTGGGACCTTATGTGGAGACGGGATGGAGCGTGCAGGCCGCGAGGCTTTTGCTCGCTGGGCAGGGTGCGTCGGAATCCGCCCTGCCGATGTACAAAGCGTACCGTTGTAAGCTGCCCATAGTCATGCAGGAGCTGGCCGTGCGGACGGCGTTTGTGCTGGCGGAAAATCTGGGAGGCGGCGCGCGGGCTGGATTATATGGAGATCAATCTGAGCAAGTCCATGACCACGGAGGAGATCGCCCGAGCCTCGGGGGAGAAAAAGAGGAATTTTGTGAACCGGTTCTGCCGGGAGACTGGCATGACGGTGAAAGCGTATCTGGCAGCGATGCGCTGCGGCATTGCCGCCCAGCTGCTGGCTGACGGCGACGCCAGCGTTCAGGAGATCGCGGCCTATGTGGGGTACACGGACAACAACTATTTTTCCAAAGTATTCAGGGCAAATTTTGGGATGACGCCTCAGGCGTACAGGGTTCTGCATAAAGTATAAATTAAATAATTACACGTTTTTTCTAAAAACTGTCTGTTTTTTCTAACAGGCAGTTTTTGCTTTTTGGTAGACTGGACTTAAGGATCTGTAGTTGAAATGTGAAAAGGAGCTGCCATGCTGATATATGATTCCCTCCAGCCGGCGATGCGAGCCTGCGTGGAAACCAGGACATTTGCCATTGCCCGGCTGTACAACAATGAAAAAACAATGTGCGACTGCGGACAGGACTGCTGTGAGGTCTGTTTTTCGATCGCTGCGGATAAGGTGTATGAATGTCATTTCCTGTCACCAGCCGATCAGGTGCATTGTTTGCGGATCGTGATCTTCATCTGTCCGGAATATCTGGGACAGTTCTCCACGGAACACACCGACCTGAGTTACTGTTTTACACGCAGGGACCCGCTTTGGGAACATCGGTCAGGCATGACTGAGGAAGAGCGGGAGCGCTTCCTGTACTTTATCCATAAGCTGTCACAGGAGCGGGGATACGGACAGGATGTGTTGGATCAGGCGGGATTTCTGGAGTTGATGATCTTCTTAAACGGTATCGTGATCTCGCGGTATCCGCGGCAGGCCTGCGCTGTACGGGATGCGGTACAGGGGGCTCTCCGGTCACGCCACGCGCAGATCGACGAGATACTGGACTATATCGACCGGCACCTGGCAGAGCGCATCAGCATTCCGGTATTGTCTGCCCATTTTTACATCAGCGGCTCCTATCTGAGCAGGATTTTTAAGGATGCCACCGGAACGACCATCAACCAGTATATCATCGCGAAACGCATCTCGCATGCCGAGGTGCTGCTGGCTGACGGACATTCGGTAGCGGAGACAAGCAGTCTGTGCGGCTTTGGCGACTACAGCAATTTTCTGAAGGCGTTCACCAGGGCTGTGGGGATCTCCCCCAAAAAATATGCCGCCTTTGCACGCTGTTAAAAATTATTGATATTGACGGATTAATAATAGGATTTGCAATATTTGCAAGACAATACGACGAGAAAATGAGATCTTATTATGTTATAATGCATATAACAAGTTAAATCATGGCCGTGATAATTGTTTAAAATGCATGTAAGGAGGAACTTAAATGGAAGATAAGATTTCGGGATGTTCCAATCAGGAGTGGCTGGATGCGACCTATGAAAAGCTGTTAGTCAAGATGAAAGCGGAGTGTACCCGGGTGGGGACGAACATTCCGTACACGACGGACGAGGACGGCAGATATCGAGACATCACGGAAACGCCATGGGGCAGAAGTCCGGATGGCGGAACGCACGTTGGCTTCTGGACTAACGGGTTCTGGCCCGGGATGCTGTGGCAGATGTATGAGGCCACCGGGGACGAGGAATACAGAAAGACAGCTGTCGGCGTGGAGGAGCGGCTGGATGTGCTGCTGAGGAGTGCCGAGACGGTGGATCACGATGTCGGATTTCTGTTTTTGCTGTCCTCCGTTGCAAACTATCGCAAGACAGGCGATATGGAGGCGCGCCGCCGGGGACTGCTGGGTGCCAGCCTGCTGTCCTCGCGCTATAATCTGGACGGCAGATTTATCCGTGCGTGGCCTGACCACATGGCCAAAATGGCGGAACGTTTTGGCGGCGGCGATATCCGGGGCTGGATGATCATTGACTGCATGATGAACATTCCCCTTCTGTACTGGGCATCCGAGGAGACCAAAGACCCGCGGTTTCGAAAGATCGCTGTCAATCATGCAAAAACTGCCCAGCAGTATGTGGTGCGGCCGGATGGGAGCTGTAACCATATCGTGGCGTTTGACCCGGACAGCGGCGAGTACCTCGACAATCCAGGCGGTCAGGGTTATAAGCAGGGTTCTTCGTGGAGCCGGGGACAGTCCTGGGCGGTGTACGGTTTCGCGCTGAGCTACCGTCACACGGGAGATCTATCTTTCCTCAACACGGCCAAGCAGTGCGCCCACTACTGCATTTCCAACATGGCTGTGAGCGACTGGCTCCCGTTGGTGGACTACCGTCAGCCCGCCAAACCGCTGAAATATGACTCTACGGCTGCCATGTGCACTGCCTGCGGCCTGCTGGAGATCGCCAGCCATGTGGATGAGAACGAGGCCCGGTTTTATACCGAGGCGGCTTACCGTATCCTGCGGGCATGCGACGAGAAGTTTGCCAACTGGGATCCGGAACAGGATGCCATCACCACGGGCGGCACATTCTTCTATCACGACCCGGATGGCACGAATACCGAAGTGCCCATCATCTACGGTGACTATTTCTTTATCGAGGCGATCCTGCGCCTGAAGGGAAAAGCACTGTTTGAGTGGTAATGTGATCTGGAAAAAAGAGGGGCTGCCGCGTAACATGTGGCAGCCCTGTTAACAAACGAGAGGAGAAAACGCATGGAACAACAGTACAATCGTGCGAAGACCTGGCAGCTGCTGTTCTTCGTATTTAACAATACAGCTTCCAATATCTATCTGTCCCTGATGGGATTCGTCAACCTCTATGCGGGCAATGTGGCAGGTCTGGCCGTGATGCTCGTCTCCAACATTATGATGGCCGCCCGGTTCTGGGACGGCGTCACGGATCCGATCGTCGGATTTCTGGTGGACAAGACGAATGGAAAATTCGGCAAATTCCGCCCCTTTATGCTGCTGGGTAATCTCATCATGCTGGTGAGCGTCATACTGATGTTTACCACGACGCATCTGATGCCGGAAGGGATTCTTAAGGTGGTCTACTGGACAGTGATCTACCTGATCTACATCATTGGCTACACCTTCCAGAACGCTGCCACCAGGGGCGGCCAGAGCGTGCTGACCAACGACCCGAAGCAGCGCCCGATGTTTGCCCGCATCGACAGTATCATCAACGCGCTGCTGTTTGCAGGCATGGCAATGTATATCACCGACACGCTGGTCAACAAGTATCAGGGCTTTACCGCCGAGCTGTTCCGGGAAGTGATCTTTACGGTCGTGGCGGCGTCCACCGACAAGCTGGCAACCCAGGTCAGAAGCAATTCCGTGGTTGGCATCATGCTGTATGGCATCATCATCGGCAACTACAAGATGCTCAGCCGGATGTCCATGATCACGCTGGTTCCCAGCATGGTTCTGATCATCATCGGCACCAGTGTCGCGGCGCGGTTTTCTTCCAAGCGGGCGACCATCTTGTTTACATGGTGCAGCATCGTATCCTCGGCGCTGCTGGGAGCAGTGCTGATCTTTGGGGATCCGACGCAGATCTCGCTGGAACACATCGGCTTTATGACCATCGCCTTTATCGGTCTGTACACGCTGGTCTACGGCTTTGCCACCATCAATGTCGGTCTAGCTACGCCGATGATCGCCGACTGTGCCGACTATGAACTGTACCAGTCCGGCAATTATGCACCCGCTCTGATGGGGACCGTGTTTGGCTTTTTTGACAAGGTGATATCGTCATTTGCTTCGACGATCGTGGGATGGTTCTGCGTGCTGATCGGCTATGCGGACCGCTTCCCGACACAGGAGGACCTGCTGACTTCGGGGATCTTCTGGGTGACGATCTTCCTGTTTATAGGCATGCCTATTCTGGGGTGGATCGCCAGCCTGATCGCGATGAAGTTCTATCCGCTGGATAAGGAAAAGATGATCGAGATCCAGGCAAAAAATGCAGCGCTGAAAGCAAAGGCAAAATGATCTGACATTCAGAAATGACACAGAATGTAAATAAAAGTTACCTTCATGGAAATCAATAATTTCTATGAAGGTAACTTTTGAATTTCAGAGCGCGTTATCCGGCTTCGTGTCCCGGAATTGAATTATTGATATAAACTTTTCCCTCCAGTTCCTTCGCCCCGTCTATTTCCATCTTCCCCAATGTGGGTTCTATCTGGTCATCTCCAAACAGGAAATATAAATCCCCAGTATCGTTATGACAAATTGCTTTTTTCCCATCTTCAATAAAGGATGCTGTCCCGGCCCTGAAAACATTTGATAGATCATCTTGTATAGTACCGTTTTCTACTGGTATGGCAACAATTTGAAAATCAAAAGAATCCTTCGTGACCTTGCTGGTTTGAACGCAATAATAAGTCAGTGTTTTCCCTTCAAGGTCAGCATCATAAAGACCTGTTTCCTCAATGTAAACGCCATCATATACTTTTACCGCGGCATCTACAGTGATGTCATCTGGATTCGTATTCAACAGACCATTGATAGCAGTTATTTTTAATCCCTGGGAAGAAAGATCGGCATTCAAAACTTCACCGATCCAGATTTGTCCCGACTCACCGATCATAATTCCTTCATAATTGCAAAACATTTCCACACAGTCTTCCTCTTTGACCGCCGTCAGGAAGGCATCGTTCAGATTGCTGCCGAAACTGTCTGATGCATTCAGAAAATCCTCGCCATTCTCATATGTGATACCGGATATTGTGATCGGATAGGAAATCTCAGAAGAAATTGCGGACCAATCCTGCGTCAAAAACTGTTGCCTGACTTGCGCTGCATACTGTTCTACCTCGGCGGAGGAAATATCTGTCGCAGCCCGATAGGAATCGTTGCCGGTTCCTGGGTTATTTTCTTCTGGCTGAGAAGGAGGATCTGTTTTTGCTCCGTCGGCACGATCTATGGATTCCGAACGATTCTCAGGTTCTGCGGCTGATACTGCAGTCTCATCGCGAAAAACCTCAACAGTAGTCTGACTTTCCTTTAAACCATTTTCTTCAGTCAAAGAGAATTCCTGCACAGGCGGATCCGGCTGCTTATTGGCACAGCCGGATAGCTGTACACTGAATAAAAAAATGAGTAGAATTGATATTTTTTTCATAAATCTTTCCCCCTTTTGGTTTTCTGTAAAAATACATAGGTAACTTTTTATTTTACCTATGTATATACGCATCAGCGAATGCTTTTTCTACAGATTGTTTTAATATTACAACTTAGAGAACATGGTGTCAATAGATAATCTGTTTGAGTTCACGGTAAACGCAAGCTTTTAATCCACCCGCAGCTGCTCTAAAACAAGGGATGTGTCACAGGCCCATGCACTTACCACATGGGACGGCGATTTCCTTTGCTGTCATCCTTACTGCGGCGGATGGTACTGCCGTTAATGGCTGCAACCGCAAAAGCAGCTACAGATGTCAAGAAATATTTGTGGTTTGACAAGATAAGTGCTATAATTGGGAACGGTAAGTCACGAATATGATTGCCAACATGGGAAAGGGAAAGCATATCAGTATGGAAACGCTGACAAAGATTTGCGAAACCCTGGACTGCGAAATTAACGGTATTTCTCGCTTTGTGTCGTGTTCTTCAGCACCAGAAAAAGGTAGTCTGTATGCGAAAGGAGGAAAACTTGTGAGTCCAAGCGAGAATATGGATAACGAATCAAAAGAAACATTATTAACCTAAAATCCCGTATCAATTATACATATGTCAGCCGATGTTTAGCCCAAAGAGTTCAATAATCTCTCTCTGAAAAGCTGTTGTCGTTGTGTAAATCGGCTTACGTTTCCCTTCAACAGAAACTACCCGCAGGGATTTCATCTCATCTATCACTTCCTGCATATTATGGCTCTTGAACCATCCGGCCTCATTCATGATGTTTTTAATCTGGGAAGAAAGTATCAGGGCGATATACTGGATAAACAGCCGCCCGTCCATTGCTGCTGAGGAATGGATACGCAGCCTTTTCATATCAAGGTCATTTTTCAGGTCATCGAAATGCTTTTCT
>Ga0137306_100594_pt1 | contig 47056 bp, 54 predicted proteins | sample Inofroosms_March_FD_97187 | JGI IMG/M metagenome (GOLD analysis project Ga0137306, IMG submission 97187) | Mouse cecal microbial communities from Vienna, Austria - N-Acetylneuraminic and N-Acetylglucosamine D2O microcosms_March | ecosystem: Host-associated > Mammals > Digestive system > Large...
CCATTCGTGAGAGAATCGCTCATGTCCCCGTCTGCGGAATGGATACACTTCACACGGTAGTACCAGTCGCCCTCTACCTCCAGCTTCTCGCTGATACTTACAAGGACTTCATTTGTATTCTCCTTGTGAAAGGTTGCCACGGTCTCCCATTCCTTGTCTTCCCACTTGGCCCGCTGCACAATCACAGAAACCTGTATCGACTCACAGATATGCTCTCCAACCGTAGTTCCACCTACATAGATAATTCCGGGACTTAATTTCCTTATCTTAGAATAGCCGTACTGAAGATGCTCTCCCCGCGTAATCTTAGTATCTGTCCCGATGGACTCAATCTCGTTAGTTAGATAGGAGCCGTCCAATACCGGCCGGTCATCGGACGCTTTCGTATCTAACCCCGTACTCATCATGAGACTGAACATCAGCATCAGGGCACAGATGCCAGATACTACCCGTTTCCTCATTGCATTCCCCATAATTTCCCTCCTCCTCATTTATATAGACAACTGAACTTACAAAATCCATCGCTTTTTATGCCGGAAAATGTAAATTATTTAAAATCTCTTCAAAATCTTTCCATTCCATGGTTCCCGCCAATTGATAATATATACCTTTATACTCAAATTCTGCCACATACCTTTTTTCTTTACTTTCAGGCAGCTCATATTCTATAATTTCCGCGCTTAGTCTTCCTTCAGTATATGGATATTCTGCTAAAACTTTATCTTCAAAATCAACACTCCAAAGTTCTTCCGTATAAGAATCGCTAATCAAATAAGTAAGACTTCTGTCGCCAAAAAAGTATATCAATTGTGCCAGCCGAAGCTCTATATCTATTTCACAGTACTCAAACTCTGTTTTCCCTGGCAATCCGAGAGGTCTTACCGGATCTATTCCCAATTCGTCTCTAATCCGCTGGTATGCCTCTATTTCTTCTTCCTCTGTTGACAATTTTACATCATTCGCCGAACTATTCCCTTGTGATATTTCTCGCCCACTAATTGCCAACTCCATAATCTCCACCACACGATTCGGCCCGCCGACACTATGCACTCCGGCTCCGCCCGCTAATACCAGCACCACCACAGCCGCCGCAAAGCGTTTCCATCCTCCGGCACACTTCCGCTTCCTTACCGTTTCTCCGGCTTCTTCTCTGCCCTCTTCTTCCCTGAGGCGTCTCTGCAATTCCCGCCCAAGGCGCAGTGCTTCCCGGTCTTTCTCGGGAAGACCTGCCAGAACCGCATCGTCCAGCTCTTCTGCACAGGCCAGCTCCTCCGCGCCAGAACCATTCTTCTTGGCGGCATTCTCATAAGCCTCCACTCCGGCATAGACCTTCCTATCCAGTTCCTCGTCTGCTCTGGCCTCTGCCGCCTGTGGATCCTCTTTTATCCTGCGCTCGATTTCCTCCGCTTCCCGGTCCAGCTTTTCCCTTATTCTCTTTTCATAATTATCAAATTGGTCTCTCATATCTTCCTCTTTTCACTTGACCAGCGCTCTCCCCTCGTTTACAATTATTCTATGACGATGGATTGGAGGCGCACTATGAAACGTATCATCTTAACCGGCGGCGGCACTGCAGGGCATGTAACCCCGAATATCGCTTTACTGCCGCGTCTCAAAGAACTAGAATACGATATCCACTATATCGGTTCTTATAACGGAATCGAAAAGGAACTGATTGAACAATTCGGCATTCCTTATCACGGAATTTCTTCCGGCAAACTAAGGAGATATTTCAGTCTGCAGAACTTCACAGACCCCTTCCGTGTTGTGAAGGGCTTTGGCGAAGCCCGCAAGCTGATCAAGCTGCTCAGGCCGAATGTCATCTTCTCCAAGGGCGGGTTTGTATCCGTTCCAGTTGTTCTCGCTGGAAAGAAATGCAGGGTGCCAGTGATTATCCATGAATCGGATATGACCCCCGGTCTTGCAAATAAGATATCCATCCCTTCTGCCAGCAAGGTATGCTGCAACTTTCCGGAAACCGTGAAACTTCTTCCTGCAGATAAGGCTGTACTCACCGGGTCGCCCATCCGGCAGGAGCTGCTATCCGGCGACAAACTGAATGCCCGTAATTTTACCGGTCTTGATGACCATAAGCCGGTAATTCTAATCATTGGCGGAAGCCTTGGCGCCGCAGCCGTCAACGAAGCTGTCCGCAGAATCCTTCCGTCACTTCTGAAGGATTTTCACGTAGTCCATTTATGCGGCAGAGGCAAGCTTGACCCCTCCCTGAATAATCTGAACGGCTACGTACAATATGAATATATTAAGGATGAACTAAAAGATCTGTTCGCCCTGTCTGACATTGTGATTTCCCGGGCAGGTGCTAATGCGATCTGCGAGCTTCTGGCTCTGCATAAGCCGAGTCTTCTGATTCCGCTGTCTGCAAACGCAAGCCGCGGCGACCAGCTGTTGAATGCCCGCTCATTTGAACGCCAGGGCTTTAGTGCAGTTCTTGAAGAAGAACAGATCACGGACGCCGGGCTTCTATCCGCTGTCCGCAGTCTCTACAAGAACCGGGCACAATATGTGTCAGCCATGATGGATTCAAACCAACAGGACTCCATTGACACAATCATTGATTTAATCGAGTCCGCCGTACATTCATAAGAATAGTATTATGCAGGCAGACCCTCATGTCTAGTATAAAAAGGTGTCAATCTGACACCTTTTTCTATGTTCTGGCAATGTGGTCAAATTCGTCTCTATAATTTTCTTTTATCCAATTCTTCGCTCTCTGTAACATACTCGACAATGCTTCCACGGATATACCCATACATTCTGCAATATCCCGTCTCGGCATCTCCATGCAGTACGCATAAATCAACACATCATACCATCTCTTGTTTTTATCTTTTACTGCTTTAAGAACTCTGTCTGTATATTCCAGCACTTCCATCCTCCACATGTTTTCAAAGAAAACGTCTTCCAAATCAGGTGCATGTTTAAGCATGGTCTCTATATTCTCATCTTCGTGTAAAAGTCTTTCATACCTTGTATGCTTCACGTGATTATATGCCAGATTCCTCGCAGTGACCATCAGCCAGCTCTTGGGGTTTTCCACCTCGCTGTGCGCACTGTGGACGTAATATCTGATGAACGCTTCCTGCGCAATATCTTCTGCATCATTTGGATTATGGATATTCACAAGCGCTGTCTGAAATATCAAATGCCGATATTCTCTGTATACAGCATCGAAGTCTTCTCTTCTTCCGGACTCCATTTCCACAATTATTTTCCTTTTTTACTATAGATTTTGCCTTTGCTCTAATCAATCTCTCTCATCTTGGCCAGAATATCTTCTTTATCAGCCTCGCTTAATTCGCCGGTATTCCATCCAAACCCTGCATCATCGTTCTCATATCTCGGAATCAGATGCATATGAAAGTGAAATACAGTCTGCCCTGCAGGAGCCCCGTTATTCTGCACCACATTAAATCCGTCGCAGTCCAGAGCCTTTGTCATCTTCACAATCATCTTCTTTGCCAGAAGGATTACCTTTTCCGCCAGCTCATCCGGCAGTTCATACAAATTCGGATAATGCTCCTTCGGCAGAATCAGCGCATGCCCCTTTGATGCCGGTCCAAGATCCAAAATCACCCGGAACCTCTCATCTTCATACAATGTTGCCGATGGAATCTCCCCATTTGCAATCTTACAGAAAATACAATCGTCCTTTTTCATATCTATTACCCTCTTTCTGATACAAAATATACTATAATGCTCCCATAACAGTTACTCCAGTTGAACTGTTACGATATAGCTTTATTTCCGAAAATCCTCTCTTGCATATTCTAACCGCCGGTGTTACACTGATAATCCAGAAAGGCGGTGCGTTTATGTATACATCTACAGATCTCGTCAAATTAAGACAAATTATGGCAGAAAGCCCGGTACATGCAGATATTATCGGCAGGCTTCTTGCCTCTCATAGAGAATCAGTCAGTACCATTACCCACGAAATACGTAATCCTCTAACTCTTGTATATAGTTCGCTGCAGCTGATCGAATCGGCTCACCCCGAAGTACATACTTTTCGTCACTGGGATGCCCTCCATCAGGATGTCATATATATGATGCGGCTTCTCACAGATCTGTCTGATTATAATAATGGACTATCCTTACATAGAGAAACTCTAAATACCAGCTCGTTTCTCAAACAGCTTGTCCTGTCCTTTGCCGCCTCCCTTGAAGCATCAAATATAGAATTTACTTCCCGCACTGCTCCCAGCCTTCCGCCCATTGAGGCAGATGCGGCAAAGCTAAAAGAAGTTCTTCTGAATCTGCTAAAGAATGCTTTTGAAGCTTTCCCGGAAGGAACCTCTGGCTCTATCCGTCTGGACGCAGATACGGTTCGCGCCGAAAACACGGCACAGCTTCCAGACACCGCCACAAGCCGCATCTGGCTGCAGATTCAGATCCGCGATAATGGCTGCGGTATCCCTTCCGACCGCCTTGAAGACATCTTCACGCCATTTATCACCTTCAAATCCGGAGGCACAGGCCTTGGACTCCCGTTAAGCCGGCGTATCATCGAAGCTCACGGTGGAACCCTTACCGCCGAGTCTCACCCAGATACCGGAACTGCCTTTACCATACTTCTTCCCGCGGTTGCTGTCCCGGATTCCGATTCCTGCGGTACAGAATAACCGCTAAAACAAATCCTGCCAGTGCGCCGCCAATATGCGCCGAATTATCTACTCCCCCGCTGGTAAACCCATGGTACAGCGTAAGCGCCATCATAAATAGGATACCTCTTCCAGACACGCTGCCTACGCGTCCGCGGCTTCGGACTGCAATATACAACAATGCTCCGATAATCCCAAAAATTGCTCCGGAAGCGCCGGCCGACACAGCATATTCTTCTGTGTGCAGATCCACGGAAAGAGACAGCAGGTTCCCAGCCAGTCCGCTAAGCAGATAAAGCAGTACATACTTCACTCTGCCAAGCTCATGCTCTAGCTGCCATCCAAGCAGCACCAGCGCAAGCATATTATTCATCAGATGCTCGAATCCATAATGAAGAAACATGCAGGTAAACAACTCATAGTATTTGCCTGCATAGATAATATCCGGTGTATACATAGCCCCATGTTCCAGCATGAATCCGGCGTCCTCTGTCATTCCCTGAAAGGACAGTATCAGGAACACAATTATATTCACGGCCGCCAATGCAATCGTGCACGGCGCCTTCTTCTGGTACATAGCCCACTCCTTCTACATCATATTTTGTTGCTATTATACCATTATTTACCATCTGAGTCGACAAAAGAATAAACTTTTTTTCTATGCTGTGAACTTGAAACCTGCGGCTGCCATCCTAGAAATCCTCTTCATCAATATAGACTCCGTCCCAGTCTCCCCATTTCGGCCTTTTATACCGATGAAGCAGCCGCTTCACCGGACTCCACAGATTATCCGTTTCCTTCAGAATCTTACTCCCCATTTCCTGTCTGGTGATCCAGTCATGCTCTTCGCTGTCATACTCAAATGTCTCCCGCTCCCACAGCTGTTTCCTGCCGGACTCTCCTTCTCTCCTTTGTTTCCGCCTCTCATCCCGGAACGCGTCATCTTCCCTGTTTTCATTGTTTTCTTTTTTTTCTTCTTCGTCACGTTCCAGTTTCTCCAGCTCCTGTATAAGTCTTTTCAGGCTGTAATTTTCCTTCATTGTCTCTTTATGCAGATAAAAGGCTGTCTTCACACTGGAAATATCCTGATAATCCGTCCACTGAACAAAATCATCCATCAGCCGGTGAAAGGACATGCGTATATCCTCTTTTCCCTGTGGAAAATAGCAGAACCGGCAGATTCCATCTTCGCAAAAAATATAATCCGGATCCAGCAGAAGCCTGTTCGGATTCAGAAGAAACCTCTCTGTTTCTTCTACCGCCTCCTGTATCTGCTTTAAATATCCATTCATTTCCATCCCGCTGATCTTCTTCTGTTTATAATACTGTCTCAAAGATATCATGCCCGTGATATCATACTCATAGACGGTGGTTTCTCCCTCCCCGCGGGCGCTGATTGGAAGCATGCCCTGAACCCGGTTTTCCCGCAGCATCCGGATCTGGTAATCCTCTGTATATAATCCAGACAAACTGATTTTAAGTCTTGTCTGATTCAATTCCTTCTTTAATTCCGTTTGAAATTCCACTCTACAATTCCTTTCCGCTATTTATTTCCCTATCAGGGCATCAGCCTTCTATATTTCCTTATCTTCGTCTCCGGTTCTGTTACGCTTGCCGTCTCCATCACTGCCGCCCGCAGCTTTCCCTTTGCCGCGGATGCTTTTACCACAATCTGTTCGTCACTTACCTGCGCACTTCCGCACACCTCACCAAAAAGAATGCATTTCCCATGCACCCGCTCCTCAAATACAGCACCCACCGTTCCGGCTGTAACTCCGTTCTTCTCTCTGGCCTTTGTACTTCCGGTTACGGCCGCCTCATAAGCACAGGCGGCAATCACCTGCTTGTCATGATAATAAAATATTCCCATGACACTTAAGAAAAACACAAACAATATAACCGGCACAATATATGCCATCTCTACTGTAATCATTCCCGAAAATTCTCTGTCTGTAATCCGCTCCTGCTTCATCCTCTTTCTCCAAATCCTATGATAAAATCTCTCCTGCCCACATAACCACATAACCCGCCGTAATAAACGGCACCATCGGAAGGGCGGTTCCCCGGCCGCATCTGCGGGCGGCAAGTACCGCCGTTGCCGCCAGAGCCGCCGCCATCCACGCTGTACATAATAGCGCCAGCAGATTCCACGTCCCCAGATATGCCCCCAGTATACACAGCAGCCAGCTGTCACCATACCCCAGCTGCTCTCTTGTCACCCTGCTCACCAGCACGAACGCCAGCCCGACCAGAAGTCCTCCCAGAGCCGGACGGATATGTACGCTGCCTGCCCACAGTACATAGCCTGCCGACAGCGCAGTTCCCAGCATCAGCATCGATCCCGATATCCGTCGGTATTTCAGATCCGTCGCCGATAGACCCGCTAGCATTCCCAGGCAGATAAGCCTGCTGACTGCCAGCACTCCGTTTCCCGCTATATAACTAGTTACCTGCTGCATTTTGAACACGCTCCTTTCCCCACTGCCTCCGTAAGCGGAACAGCATAAACCGTTCTCTTTAATCCGCTGCAGCTAAGCGAATTATGATACCGGTCTCCGTAATCCGTGACATAAACCTCACCAGCCGCTCCGCCGTGTACACATCTCTCACAGGCATGGTATTTCCCCTGACTTTCATTGCGCAGGCCGTCCACGCTGCCATAAGGAACCATCCGGATTGACAGCTCCAGATAATTACAGTGATAATCTCTGTGATAAACCATTCCGTTTTCCGTAATATATACTGTCTCATCGTCCTCCTGCCCGAATCCGGCACGGACATACCCATTCCAGCCCTTCATCCGCATGGATTCCTCTATGTTCACCGGAGCTGCCGCAAACATCGGAATCGGAAGCCTTATCTGATAGGTTACTCTAAGCTCCAGAATCCCTGTAACTGCCGACATTCTGGACTTCTCGCAATGTATCCCTCCGCTTCCATTTACCACAATACTCCTCTCCAGCCGCCCGCCGCCAATGGATGATACAATATCTGCCTCCAGACTTCCCGGCGTTACCACAGGGTTCACATAGATATTCTCTGCCGCCTCCTTTGCCGCATACTGCATCCCGCTGCGGATGGTTGTCCGGATAGACATCACCTCAAGCATGTAGAATAATGCAAGCACTGCCAGGAAGAATAACGGCACAGTAAGAGCTGCCTCTACCGTGATCACGCCCCTTCTGTCGGAAAGGCAGAAGGATGCCCTCTTGGAGTTTAGGAACCTTTGTAAGAATTGTCTATGATATGAGTATGTTGGATATAAGGGATCCTGCCTTTTTAGAGGCTTCATAAGTAATCGCTCCTTTCTGAACAAATTTGGATGTTAGGTATCATTTGACGATTCTCCAAAAGAGCATCCTTCTGTCTTTCCGGACTGCAGACGGCCGCCGCTATCGATACCCATAATAGGTACCGAAACGGTATGTGATCCCTCTGCGCAGGCTGACTGTTGAAACAATTTCCATTCTGCTGATACAGTCATCCGCCCGGAACCAGGACAGTCCTTTTTCCTGCCTGAGGCATAACTCGACCATGTCCAGTACCCGGAGCGGCATCTCCCGCTTATGATTCAGAAACAAAAGCACTCTCAAATACTCTTCATACTTCATCCCGCCGGGAGTATCCGCACCTTCCTGCTCTGTCTCCTGTGAGCCAAGATTCATCAGCCCCGAAAGGGACAGCTGCCAGCTCTCAGCAGTCTTTGTGAGCGGCACACCGGAGCCCTTCATCAAAGACCGAAGATCCATAATGCTTTCGCCAAATGCCCACGCGAGCAATAGTACCTGTGTCAACGCATCCGCTGCCGCCGGAAATGCTATAAGCGTACACAGTGTAAACGCTAACGCCTGTGCTTCCGCCCGCTTGCCGGCATCTCCCTGTAAATAGATATAGTTCGGAACAAACCGCAGGGTCACGAGCTTCTTCAAGACAGCTTCCAGATTTTCTCTATCACTGCCCTTTCCCGACAGAATATACTCCGTCTCATAATCCAGCGCCCCCGTCCCGCCGTTCTCTCCCCTGTCCGCCGCCGAAGAAAAGTGTGTCAGGATATATTCTCCGAGGGCAATCTTAGACAGCTCGGCCGGTTCCGCCACGTCAGAGAAATCTCCATATCCGCATCTTAAGCTCCTATGAGATACCAGTCCGTCTGCAGCCGCCGACTTATCCGATACCTGCTTATCCTTCGGCATAACCAGCTCCACTAATGGCGTAGAGGCAAGGCGCTGCATATTTGGAAGAGGATTATCCTCTGCAGGAAGCTCCAGCTCGTTGTCTGTCAGCATCCCGGACAATTCCTGGTACAGGGACTCCTCTGTCTGCTGAAACTGACCGGCAGTTTCTTCCTGTCCCTCCCAGTCACTCATGCTTCCCAGCAGATTGTTCAGAGACCCCAGCCCGTACTTATTTTCTATAAAATACGCAATCTGCTCCAAAAATGCCTGTCCATTTTTATCCGTTAAAAGCTGGACTCTCTTCATCTGCTGTTCCATGCCGGAAGCCCCATAATAGGAAAGCCTGTCAAAGACCTTCTGCTCACTGTAGCTGCCGCTTTCATATCCCCCGTCCAGGGCAAACACTTCAAACTCCTCCAGAAGCTCCCTCTGGTATTCTGCAAAAACCGATTCCACCGCCCGGTTCATATCGGCTCTGCGGTAACTCTTGGCAGACTGCAGGGATGCACTCTCCATCAGGCTTCCCACAAAGGATACCAGCAGCACAAAAATCAATGCCAGAAACGCCGTGACCTCTCCCCGCTTAGATTCCCGCACTCTCACTGGTAATCTTCTCAAAAATCGTATTCACAAGGCTGGTCAGCTGAGATTTAAAGATAATTACCAGACCGATCAAAACCACCAGAATCAGGATTACCTCTACGACCCCGATCCCCTGTTCATCCTCCAGCCGCTCCTTAATCCTCTGCCCTGCCATCCTCATTTTCCACATTAGCATTGCCATATTTGTTATTCTCTCCTTTTCTTTCTCATTCTTTCTATGTCTGTATGGACAAAAGTGCAGGAATAATGACAATCACAAGTACCATTGCCAGCATAAAGAACATAGGTGCAAGCAGCTTCGTTCCGGCTTCCTCTCCCCGCCGCTTTGCCGATGCTTTTCTCTCCTCAAACGCCTGCTCGGATTCCGTTCCCAAAAGGGCTGTAAGCCCTTTCGTCCCTTTGCGCAGATTCTGTTCCAGAAGACTTGCAAGCTTCCGGTACGCATTCATACCGCATCTCCTGCCAAACCGCTCATAGCTCTCTATCTCAGCAACTCCGCTCTGCATCTCGCGGCATGCCGCTGCCATTTCTTCATAGGCATACCGGATGCCCAGCCTGTCTTTCTGCTTCTCATAATCCTGTACGATCTTCACCCATGCCTTTTTCACCGTCATTCCTGCGCCAATCAGAAGGGTCAGCTTATTCATAATTTCCGGATAATCCAGCATCATCTGCCTCTCTCTGGCTTCCTTCTCCTTCTGTTCATTCTGCTTCTGCAGGCTCACAAGCAGCAGACAGATGACCGGCCCCAGGATCAGGACATACCATCCTCTGGGATTATCTGGATTGCGGAGCTCTATCTTTCTGCCGTCCACCTCACCGGGAAGCTTCAATACGTCCTCCTCCCGGCTGCGTTCCTCTTCCTCTGCAATTGCCCGTTTCACCTGCGCCGCCTGTCTCTCTGTTCCTGACAGCTTTGGAGGATATACCCTTGCGCTCATTTTCTCCAATACCTGCATGCTCTCGTCTTCCGTATATGTAAGATAAGCTTTTAGGTTCACCAACGCTCCCTCCGGCTCTTCCTCAAGCTCCTCTTCATTTAATTCCCCGTAAATGGTCATCAGATCATAGCGGTCGAGCTCCCATGAAACTTCCACCGGCTCTCCCGGTATCTCCGTTACGAGATTTAAATCCGAACGCACCTCATCAAGACTGATATTCTTTCCCAGCATTGCCGGTTCAAGCTTCTTAAGCGCCTGATCAAAAACTCTGTTTATTTCCTCTTTTGTGTAACGCTTTTCCTCCACATTAATTTCAAGGGAATCCTCCTGCTCTTTTCCGTCAATCGTAACCTGAAGCGAATGAACGGCACTACCGCCTCCATAGTCATTTCTACGGATCTCTGTTACCAGTCCGGCTGATTCCTTCTTATCGGTTACCAGAAGGCCTGCTGCCAGCCCCGCAGTCAGCACAAGCGTAACCCCCATCATACTTCGATATTTACAATCCTTTCCCCAAGCATATATGCGCCGAAATAAATTCCCAAACATACGCTCATCACCCCGATTCCCAGCAGATTCCCATACAGGATCCCCATAAATTCGGGAAAGCTTACCTTCATATAGGCGATCATCCCAAAGGGAATCGCTGACATTATTTTAAATTCATACTTTCTGGCCGCAAGCATCGTCTCGATCTCTGCCCGGACCTCCAGCTTGTCCCGGATCTGTCTGGTCGTGGTTCCGATAATCCCAAGCATATTGCCTCCGCTCTTCTTCGCCATCACAAATACATTGACAAAATTTCTCACATCCTCCTGTTCTACCCGCCCGGACCATTCCTCCATGATCTGCTCCATCGGTACCTGTAGATAGATCTGCCGTACCATATGGGTAAACTCCCGCTGGATTGCCGCATTTTCCTTATACAAAAGGCTTAGATCCCGCTTCGTCTCCTTTATGGCATTCTCCACGGAATAACCCGCCCGCATAGACGCAGATATAGACTGGATTGCCTCTCGGAACTGAGCCTGAAATTCTCTCTGCTTTTTTTCGATGCACTCTGCCTCCCACCGGAGGAAAAACCATACTCCAAAGGGCAGCAGTATAAAAAACGCCGCAATCGATTCATAAAACAGATAAGAAACCAGCGCCAGAAGCCCCAGCGTCCGCACTGCCGCCACGGCATACTCAGAGCGCTGTATATCCTGCCGAAAGTAATTTTGCCGTATTTGTAATATCCTGAACCTTTTTCCATTCACCAATTACCCGCTCCCCTCTTCTCTCTGTCTCTTCAAAACGGTACAAAACTCTGGTATCAATCTCCTCTCCATTGTAATCCAGCACCTCTACTACCTCCAGTACCTTCCTACTCTTATCCCACAATCTTCCAATATGGATAATAATATCAATTGCCGACGCAATCTGACGCTGGATCGCCGCCAGCGGAATATCCATTCCCATTAGTACCATCGTCTCCAGACGGCGCAGCATATCCTTCGGGCTGTCCGAGTGCCCGGTGCTGAGACTCCCCTTATGCCCGGTAGACATCGCCTGCAGCATGTCAATCGTCTCAGACCCTCTCACCTCCCCAACGATGACCCGGTTCGGCCGCATACGCAGCGCCGAGCGGATCAGATCACGGATTGTAATTTCACCTGTTCCTTCTACATTCGCATTGCGGGCCTCCAGTCTGACCAGATTCGGCACATCCAGAATCTGCAGCTCTGCATTGTCCTCAATTGTGATAATCCTCTCATCCTTCGGAATATACTGGGACAGGGCGTTCAGCATCGTCGTCTTTCCCGAACCGGTACCGCCGCTGATAAAAATGTTATAGCCTGCCTCCACCAGCTTCTTCAAAGCCCCTGCAAGCTCCGCGCTCAATGCCCCCAGCGCCGTCAGGCGCCCCATAGTCATCTGCTCCTTCGGAAACTTCCGGATGGTAACAATCGGCCCGTTTAACGCCACCGGATAAAGCACTACATTGACGCGGGAGCCGTCCGGAAGCCTGGTATCCACGATCGGCGATGCCTCATTCACCAGACGGTTGGTTCCTGCCACGATCTGCTGGATCACATCCTCCAGCTTCTCTCTGGACAAAAAGTGCCTGTCCGTCAGATACAATCTCCCCTGCTTCTCCACAAAAATATTCTGGACTCCATTAATCATAATCTCTGTTATGTCCTCGTCCTCTATCAGCTCCTGTAGAAGATCCAGCTTGCGGAAGGCATTGAATAATTCTCTCCCAAGCCTTGCTCTGGCCTCCAGCGGAATGTATTCTCCCCTGCTCTCTTCCTCAAGCACCCGGAAGATCAACTCCTGCAGTTCCTCATCCTCTACCTCTCTGGACAGATCCATCTGTCCGAGAATCTTTGTCTTTAGCTGTTCTTCTGATATCACAGCGAATCATCCTTTCCCAAACCTCGCCGTACCCCTGACGGCACAGTACCTCTTCAAACTGATAAATCTTTGAGACAGCTGGACGGTCATCTGCCACAGGCATGTAGATCGTGTCGCAGATCTCCAAAATGTCAAACAGCCCCTGAACACTATCCCCCAGATCCAGAATCACCACATCATAAATACTGCGGTTTAGAATTTCCCCAAATAGCTTCACCCATTCCGATGCCGTCACGGTCCTGATATCTTCCGGAAAGATAACCGGCGGAATGTAATCCATTCCCTTCATCTGCTTCACCAGCGTTGTGATCAGCAGGCCGGGATTTCCCATCTCCTGCTTGGCATAGTAAAGAAGCATCGACAGATTCCTCTTTTCCTCCTCTGGAAAATAACCTCCAATTCCGGCGTAGGGCTCCAAATTCACATACAAGACGTTCGATGTCTCTGCCAGCTCCATCCCTTTTTCAAGTGCAAAGGCAGTCTGTCCTGCTCTGTGGACCGGCGAATAGATCCCAATTAATCTCCCACTCTCTTTTTTCCTGACATTCCAGAGCTCCCCCATTCCTCCTTCCGCTAAGGCTTCAACCAGATGCGTATATATATCATCACCCGGCTGATAGCGGAAAATCCTGCATACCGGAGATCCCGCTTCTACCGGCGAAGCTGACAGGCGCACAACCTTCGGGATACCTGCAAGCTCCCCCTCTGTAAATCGGATCTCTTCATCTGCCAAAAGAATATCCACTGCTGTCTCCCTGCGGACTGCTTCCACCTGCTCCGGGCTGCCGCACAGCTTTACCTGAAGGGCAAGCTCCTTCTTTCCTCCAAGATAATCTGCCAGCCGGGATGCAAAGTCCAGCTCCCTGTCGCAGATGACCAAATTCTTACTGCCCACCTATAACCTCCTGTCTTTCTTAATTTACATAATCAAAAATAATTTAAAAACAATCCCCCTTTCTGTCTCTAAAACAATTTTCTGTTTTGCTGTTTTGAATTCGCGGCCGATACGGCCTGAATTACGAAACATGTTCAGATTTTCAACAAGATTCAACTAATCAGATACAAGTTATGGCAACTTGTACGATGTATTATATCCCCACATCGTACAAATGTCCATACCTTTTTTTAAACTATGTAAACTTTGTATATTTTTCACAAAATACGATAAAAAACAATACCATAAAGCAGTGCAACCCCGGGAATTCCAAGAGTTCCAGATGTCAAAAGAGTTACAGCATTGAATCCGACCGCCGCATCTATCCCACGAGAAGAAAGAAATTCATTTACAAAGAAAATCAAGGCCATCCCCACAAGCGCACGAATCAGAAAGTTAACAATAAATCCCGGTCTCCCTTCCTGCATAATCTCCGCTCCCCTTTGTCCTTTTTATACATATATTCATTCCGTCCGCCATTTATACAGACTGTTGACTTTTTGGATAAAAAAGCATAGAATAAATGTCAACAGTTACATATGACGGGAGCTTGTGGGACAGGCTGAGAGGAAGGCGGCACCTTCGACCGTAAACCTGATTTGGATAATGCCAACGTAGGGAACACCAGGAATCACATGCAGACGGGAGATACCAAATCGGGTATCTCCCGTTTTTTGGAGGAATATATTATGGTGAAAATTAACGGAACACTTCTGGATATTGCAGGGACACCGCTTGCAGATTATTTAGGTTCAGCCGGATTTAAGATCAGCCGGATCGCCGTAGAAAGAAACGGAGCAATCGTTCCCAGAGCGCAGTATGAGGAAACCATACTTGCAGACGGCGACACCCTTGAAGTAGTCAGTTTTGTAGGAGGCGGCTGATATGACCCCAACCAGAGAAGAATATTTTAATGCTTTAAAAGAACGGCACGGCGAAGCTCTGCATGCCCGTTTTTCTGCCGCCTCGGCGGCTATCTGCGGTCTTGGCGGCCTTGGCTCTAACATCGCAGTTTCCCTTGCCCGGGCAGGTGTCGGAAGGCTGATCCTGATCGACTTCGACCAGGTGGACATCTCCAATCTCCACCGCCAGCAGTACAAGGCCGCCCAAGTAGGGCTTGACAAAACAAAGGCTCTCTCTGATAATCTGCTGGAGATTGCGCCCTACATTGAGCTGGAAACCCACACCGTCCGTATAGTAGATGAAAATGATGTTACAAGACTTCTCTCCTCCGCAGACATCATCTGCGAAGCCTTTGACCAGCCGGAAGCCAAAGCTATGCTGGTCAATGCCGTATTGGAGCATCTTCCGGACAAATACCTCATCGCCGCCTCCGGCATGGCAGGCCTTGGCAGCGCCAATGCTATCCAGACACGCCGGATCACAGACCATTTCTATCTCTGCGGCGATCAGTCCAGCGATACTTCCGCGGGGCTAAAGCTTATGGCTCCCCGGGTCATGCTCTGCGCCGCCCATCAGGCGCAGACCGTACTGCGGATTTTAGCATATGAATACGACGTATAACCAAAATATAGAAGCAAAAGAGGAACAGACTATGAATAACGATACCTTAAACATCGGCGGCCATGAATTTCATTCCCGCTTTATCCTCGGTTCCGGCAAATATTCCCTGAAGCTTATTGAGGCCGCTATCCGGGATGCCGGTGCTGAAATTATCACTCTTGCAGTCCGCCGCACCAACACCGGAAAGCAGGAAAACATTCTGGACTTTATTCCGGAAGGCATCACGCTCCTGCCCAACACCAGCGGCGCAAGAAATGCAGAAGAAGCCGTGCGCATTGCCAGACTTGCAAGGGAGCTTGGGTGCGGAGATTTTATAAAGATTGAAATCATGCGGGATTCCAAATATCTTCTCCCTGACAATCAGGAAACCATACGCGCGGCAGAAATCCTGGCAAAGGAAGGCTTTGTAGTCATGCCTTATATGTATCCGGATCTATACGCTGCCAGAGACCTTGTAAATGCAGGCGCCTCCGCTGTGATGCCCCTCGCCTCTCCCATCGGCTCTAACAGAGGACTGGCCGCAGAAGACTTCATCCAGATACTTATTGACGAAATTGACCTTCCAATTATTGTTGACGCAGGCCTCGGCAGTCCATCCCAGGCTTGCAGGACCATGGAAATGGGCGCTGCCGCCGTGATGGTAAATACTGCCCTTGCCACCGCAGGCAGCCTGCCGCAGATGGCACGTGCGTTCCGGCAGGCAGTTGACGCCGGCCGGAATGCTTATCTTGCCGGCCTTGGCAGGGTCCTGACCCGCGGCGCCTCCTCTTCCGATCCGCTGACCGGATTTCTGCGCGATTAGGAGGAGGAACGATGGAACACACAAATATCAAAGCTCCACAAAGTGAAAATCAATTTTTCATTGACTCCAAACAGCTGCCACCAAAAGCCCTTGCTAAGAAGCACCGGCTGGAACGGGATCCTTCCTCGCGGAAAAACCATATGGAATATCTGCCCGGCATGGAACAGATCCATTCCGATGTATGCCGGAATGTGCTGACACAGATGGAATCCTATGATCCTTCCAGATATACCGCCAGAGATGTCAAGGCCGCTCTGGAGCACAATACCTGCACCATCGAAGATTTTAAAGCTCTTTTGTCTCCCGCCGCAGATCCATTTCTGGAGCAGATGGCCGCACGGGCCAGACTGGAGACCAGCAGGCATTTCGGAAACACCGTTTATCTGTTTACACCGCTCTACATTGCCAATTACTGCGAAAATTACTGCGTCTACTGTGGATTCAACTGTTATAACCATATCAAGCGCATGAAGCTTACTATGGAACAGATTGAACATGAAATGAAGGTCATCGCAGACAGCGGCATGGAGGAGATTCTGATCCTCACCGGAGAAAGCCGCACACAGAGCAGTGTTTCTTATATCGGGGAAGCATGTAAGCTGGCCCGAAAATATTTCCGTATGACAGGACTTGAAATTTACCCGGTCAATACGGATGAATACCGCTATCTTCACGAATGCGGCGCAGACTATGTGACCGTTTTTCAGGAGACCTACGACAGAGACAAATACGAGACCCTTCATCTGCTGGGGCACAAGCGGGTCTGGCCTTACCGGTTTGACGCGCAGGAGCGGGCGCTGATGGGCGGTATGCGGGGCGTATCCTTTTCCGCGCTTTTAGGCCTGTCCGATTTCCGAAAGGATGCCCTTGCCAGTGCAATGCACGTATACTATCTGCAGCGGAAATATCCGCACGCAGAGATGTCCCTCTCCTGTCCAAGACTCCGCCCTATTATCAATAACGACAACATCAATCCGCTGGATGTTCATGAGAAACAGCTCTGCCAGGTACTCTGCGCCTACCGCATTTTCCTGCCTTTTGCAGGGATTACCGTATCTTCCAGAGAAAGCGCCGTTTTCCGCAACGGCATCGTAAAGATTGCCGCCACAAAGGTATCGGCAGGCGTATCCACCGGCATCGGCGACCACGAAAGCAAATACACCGGAAAGGAGCCGGCGGGCGCAAAAGGCGACGAGCAGTTTGAAATCGATGACAGCAGAAGCCTTGATGCCGTGTATCAGGATATTACTGATGAAGGCCTGCAGCCCGTTCTGAATGATTATCTCTATGTCTGACATATTATGCGTAACAAACCGGAAACTGTGCAGGGCAGATTTTCTCACACGAATTGAACAAATCGCGGCGGCTCATCCCGCCGGAATCATTCTCCGGGAAAAGGATTTACCCGAAGCAGACTATGCCTTTCTTGCCGGGAAAATCCTTGCGTCCTGCCGGACACAGGACACCCCCTGTATCCTCCACAGCTTCCACCGGACAGCCATCCGTCTTGGCTGCCGTAAGATCCATCTGCCTCTCCCCGTCCTCCGTACACTGTCTGATGAGGAGAAGGCATTCTTTACGGACATCGGCTCCTCCTGCCACTCCATAGAGGATGCCCGGCTGGCTGTGCAGCTTGGCTGTACCTACATCACCGCCGGCCATATATTTGACACAGACTGCAAAAAAGGTCTTCCGGGAAGAGGAATCCTCTTCTTGAAAGACCTGTGTGACAGCGTGTCAATCCCTGTATACGCCATCGGCGGCATCACGGCGGACAACATTTCCTTCGCAAGAAATGCAGGAGCCGCAGGAGCCTGCATTATGAGCGGCCTCATGACCTGCGAAGATTCCGCCGGATTCATCCGCTCATGCGAAGAAGCCTGCAGGCCTCCGGCACACGAAAAATCCTACAATTGAATCTCAATGCGTCTTCCGGTGCGCTGGTACTGGTGGTAGTTCACCCCTGCCGCATCAAACATCCGCATGGATGCCTGTACCCGGGAGGTGCCGTCATATTTGTTGCTGTCATAGATGACTTCCTTGATCCCGCTCTGGATAATTGCCTTAGCGCATTCATTACATGGAAAAAGGGATACATACATCTTCGCCCCTTCAAGGCTTCCTCCTCTGTAATTCAGGATTGCATTCAGTTCGCTATGTACCGTATAAAAATATTTGGTCTTCAGCTCATCCTCATCCTCCCTGATCCAGGGAAATAAGTCGTCCGAACAGCCCATCGGGAATCCATTATATCCCATGGACAGAATCTTATTATCCTGGCTCACAATACAGCATCCGACCTGTGTATTCGGATCCTTGGAGCGGGCCGCTGACAGCATCGCAACACCCATAAAATACTCATCCCAGCTGATATAATCCTCTCTTTTTGTTCCCATTGCCGTACCTCCATCCGTATCACATTCTTATCTGATAAGTATACCATTTTTTATACTATTTTTCTATATAGGCCTTAATTCCCTCAACAATTGCTTCTGCCGTTCTTTCCTGATACTCTTCATCCTTCAAAAGCTCTGCTTCTTCCCAGTTGCTTAGAAAGCCGCATTCTACAATAATCGTCGGAGCTTCCGTCCGCTTCAGCAGATAATAAGTATCGTTTGCCTTTGCCTTCCGGTTATTCTCGGTATTCAGAACAAGCAGAGCCTCCTGCATCAGCTCCGCCGCCTTCTTCCCTTCTTCGGAATGGGTGTAGTAGAAGACCTGCGCCCCCTTCACGCCCTCTTGATGATAGCTGTTCTGATGAATACTTACTGCAAGCACTGGAGCAGTTTCATTAATTACTGCCACTCTGGCCTTCATATCTCCTGCCTTTGTCGTCTGTCCGTCATTTCCAGCAAGCATAGTATCCTCTTTTCTTGTCATCACCACATCAATCTTCTCTTTCTTTAGCAGCTCCTGTACCTTTTCGGCAATTGCCAGATTCACTGCCTTCTCCTCCACATCATTGACCCCTATTTTTCCGGGGTCAGAGCCGCCGTGCCCGGGATCAAGAACGACTGCCGTTTTCCGGCTCTCTACCTGGCTGCTGGCCGCATATTTACTGACAGCCCTGCTGAGAATGACAAGTCCTATAAGCACCAAAACTGCCGCAGCTAGTTCTATTTTCTGACGCACAAAAATATCCTCCGCAGCATATATCAGTTAAATATATGCCTGCCGGAGGATATCTATTCTTTATTTAATTTGTGTACTGAAGGATTATATCCCATATATCGGCTGTCTCCTGTCCCAGACGCCATGCGGCCGTTCCTGCCAGTCCGTAATCCTTCATCAGCTGAAGTCTCGGCTGGAGAGAGTTTGCATCCTCAAGCCACACCTTATACGTACTGCCGTCAGCTTCCCATGTGGCAAAATTCTGTTTAGCCGTATCATCCCACGTGATCTCTGCACCAGCCTGGGCTGCCACATACTGTGCCTCTCCCATGCTGTATGCCGTACTCTCGACCTTCATCGGATATTCTCCCTCTTCTGTTCCTGCCTGGGCCGCCAGCTCTTCGTCTGTCTTCGGTGTTTCCTTCCACACTCTGGTAAAGAACGGAACGCCGTTGATAACCTTATTTGCCGGAACCTCTTCTACCGTCTGCGCAATGCCGTTCTCCACGAAATTGTAAGACGCGACAGAACCGGCCTCTAAGGAACCTCCATAATGCTCATCGTATCCCATGATTATGACATAATCGGCAAATACGCCCTGTTCTTTCCTGTGATACTGCTGATTGTATGCCTGCGGTACATAGTTATCCACAGACAGTACAAGCCCGTTCTGCCTGCACTTCACAGACAGCTCACGGATAAACTGGATAAAATGCTCTCCGCACTCTGTGGAAATCTTCTCAAAGTCCACGTTAATTCCGTCAATTCCGCTGGAAAGCGCCGCCGCGATCAGCTGATTGATCAGATTATTACGGTTCGATGTATGGCTGAGCAGCTCATAGGATTCCTCAAAGGAATTGATCCCGCCGTCAAAATCACGGATTGCCGCCCATACCTCGATACCGGCCTGATGTGCATAATTCACATAGTCAGAGCCCGCGATCGATTCGATATTGCCCGCTGTGTCTGCGACATGGAACCAGGTCGGCGAGATGGTGTTCAACCCCTTGGTCTGGGCAATCATCTCCAAAATGCCGCCGTTCGCATCATAATTTGTTACATTACACCAGGCCATGTTGATAATATGATCTCTGGTAATACTTGTATATTCAGGCTCCGTAAAGTCTCTGGTAATCGTCTCCGTCTCCTCCTTCTTCAGCTTTGACTTCTTGACATACCCAATAAAACCGTCCTCTGTACGAACCTTCTTCCAGTCGCCCTCGTCCTCGAGCACACGAACCTTATCTTTCTTCTCTACCTCCGTCAGCACCGGACTCTTCACGCCGCCCTGATAGCGCACCTGCGTCTTACGCTTTACCTGCGCTGTCTTCACATCACCAGTCTCTGTCATGATCATCACACGGCCCGGATCATCGTATATCTCAAAATCTACACCGGTATACTGCTTAACAAAGTCTAGGGCAATATATGCTGTACTACCTTCTGCTTTCAATATGACATAGTCTTCACTATTCTTCTGCTTGGAAACGGAATAGTCCTTACTGCCTACCTCTGTTGATACAATGTCGTTCGGCAGGACATAGAGCAGGATGTTCTCATTCGGATCCCAGTAAAATCTCTCGTTGATATAATCCCGTATTACGCTGTATTCTACGTATACCTTACCGTCCCAGATCCTTCCCCGCGGTTCAAGCACCTCGTTATCTACAATGACAGCAAGCTGATTCTCGTTTTCAATCCCATAATATTCATCCAGATCAGCCTGTTCCTTTGTTCCACCGTACCGTCTCCACAGCAGGAGCGCTGCAACAATTCCTATTATTAATATGATAAAGCTTATAATCTTCAGCATCAGATTCCTCTTGCGTCTGCGCCTCGACTGCCTTCTTCCGCGTTTTCTTCTCCGTTTCTGGTCCATAATCCGCCTTTGATCCATAGTCTACCTCCTATTGCTCATCACAGCACAGGCTGTGCCGTACTGTAAACCCACGTTTCCATTATATCAATAAAAGTGTTGACCGTCATTATATTTCGACAATTTTTTAAATAATTCGGAGGACATTTACTTCTCCTGCAGATTAATATGGTAAAAATACAGCTCCTTTAAGTCCCCCTTATCATTCAGAACATAATCCCTCATGTATCCGGAATCCTCTCTCAGCATATGCGCCTTAACAATCTGGGTCGGACTGGCCGGATTCCCTTCCATCTCCATATATACTCCTTTTCTCTCATACCGGTTCAATTCATTGAACAGCTCCTGGTATCCTTCCGTTCCCGGCTTCATGGGCTCCTCCTTCTCAATGCACGGCTTCCCAGCACAGCGCATAAAATATAAAGACCAGGAAAGTGCATGTGATATATTACCCGGTACAGAAAATATGCCTGCATTGATTTATAAATATTTTTCAAAAATTCCTCTGGAAATCTGTTGAAAATCATTGAGTTAATCTGATCTGAAAATGTTGAATAATCTGATACGTTGAAAATACTCCTGTGTGGGAATACTATTTTCTGTACGGCTATTATATATCAATTCTTATGTTAACGCAAGCAGTTTTTTATTTATTTTATTGAACATTTACAAGCTGCTATGCTATACTGTCTAAAAGGAAGTGATAAAAATGAAAATTGAGAAGATCAATGACAATCAGATACGCTGTACACTTACGCGGGCTGATTTAGCTGACCGCCAGTTAAAACTAAGCGAACTGGCATACGGCACAGAAAAAGCAAAATCACTTTTCCATGATATGATGCAGCAGGCAGCCTACGAGTGCGGCTTTGAGGCAGAGGATATTCCTCTTATGATTGAGGCAATTCCTGCATCCGCAGATTCTATTGTGCTGATAATTACTAAAGTAGAGGATCCTGAGGAGCTGGACACCAGATTTTCCAGATTCGCCCCTACGGCAAACGGAGACTGGGATAACAGGCGCGATGCTGCTTCCCTCAAGCTGGAGGGTGCAGAAGAGATTCTGAACCTCCTTGGAAAGGTCAAGGAAAGTATTGCCTCCGTTTCGCAGGAGCAGGCACCGGAAGAAGAGCCTCCTGCAAAGAGAACCGACTTAAGGCTGTTCTCCTTCGCTTCCATGGACGGCGTTATATCGGCTGCCGGACTTCTTGGCGGCATGTACCACGGATCTAATACTTTATATAAAGATAATAGCTCCGATATGTATATTCTGGCTCTCACACAGTCCGAGCACACAATTAATGATTTCAGCCGAATCTGCAATATGCTGTCCGAGTATGGCTCTCTGGAGCAGTCATCCGGAGCATCGCTTGCGCACCTGGAAGAGCACTGTGAGATGATTTTGTCCGCCAATGCGGTCCAGCAGCTCTCACAGATTTAGACCATTTTGCTTTAAACGCGGAAAAGACTGCCTCAACGGGCAGTCTTTTTATGTGCAGAATCCGAACCGGCCTATGCATTTAAAATCGCATTCAGCTTCTCTGTCAGAAGATCCGCATCAATACCATGTACCATAGCGGCCTCTTCGATGGATTCGCCCTGGGAAGACGGACATCCGATACAATGCATCCCGATCTCCATAAGAGCCTTTGCCACATCTTCAATCTTATCTCCACTGGTCATTAATAATTCGCCAATTGTGGTTTCCTTATTAATCTGTGCCATATTATCGCCTCCTCCTTGCTCTGGTAATCCTTATTATATCCATTTTTCTTCATTGTGTAAACATTTAAAAACTTTTTCTTATCGAAAATTGACGATTCAAATTGCAAGATACATTTCCATTTTTTTCGACAAAACGCAAATTTTGTGATTTGTTTACAAAACATCCGTTCTTTTGTTTTCCTCGAGTAATCAACCAAAATCACGTGTTTTTATGTTGATAATGTTGATAAGTTACAAAAACCTACCTTTTTTCCACTCTTTTCACGGCTTTTCATGTTGATAACTTTTGTTGAAGCACCTGACAAATTATCCCATCATTTTACATTTTTGTGTATTTTATATAAAGATTCGATTTTTCGCAAAATGACATAATAATTTTCTTTTATAACATAAAAAACCCCGATATATTTTTATCAAATACAGCGGGATTTTTCGATGTTTTTCATTGTCAGACAACTCTAAATCACACGTCTAACTGTTTTAATACTCATACATTCTGCAGGAATAATTCCAATTCCTTTCGATGCATTGATCGCATTTACAATCTGGCCGTTTCCCATATAAATTCCAACATGGCCTTCATAAAGAATCAGATCGCCCGGCTGCGCCTCGCCATAGCCGATGCCTCTCCCTGCGTATTCCTGATCCCAGGTAGTTCTCGGAAGGCTGATTCCAAAATGCGCATATACCGACTGTACAAATCCCGAACAGTCTGCTCCGTTCGTAAGGCTTGTACCGCCCCACACATACGGATTTCCAATAAACTGGCAGGCATAATCCACAATGGCCTGTCCCAGCGTTGCCGCATTCGCCGCCTGTTCCTTTGCAAGCCTGGCTTCCTCCTCCGCTGCAAGTCTTGCTTCTTCTGCAAGGCGGGCTTCTTCCTCTTCTCTAGATTCTGCATGCTCTACAACTTCTCTGACATCATCTGCCTGTGTATCAGCCTCCAGCTCCTTCGCCCTTGCTTCTGCTTCGTTACCTGTAATAATATATTCGGTATAAACATAGCCGGTCACTGACCCGGACCGCACCTTTGTCCATTCCCCTACCGGACCGATAATCTCTGATGCGGAACCCGGATACAGTTTTCCGACCCACTCACTTTCCCTTGCCGGTTCGCTCCTGACAAAGAGAAATGTATCTGCATCCACATTTGTGAATGCCATATCTAAATACTCTCCTTTTTCTGTAGGTACCAGATAATCCTCCACGGCAATCTCTGCATCTGCCGCATAGCAGTCATTCAGTACCTGTTCAATTCCCACACCCGGAAAGACCGCTTCTATTATATCTGTTGTTTCAAGACTATCTGCAGCCTCCGCCTTCTCCCCGGAAACTGAAAATGTTCCAATTGCAGTAACCAGAAATAATCCTCTCTTAAGACTCGAATTCATAAACAACCTCCTATTTATTCGCCTATGTCTTCTCATCTTTTGTGTGTCTGAAAAATATTTTTCAGGCCGGCTGGATTACTCCGCGCCAATTGTTACAGAATTGTTACAAATATTACGCTGTCATTATATCAGTGCATATATCCTGTGTCAAGCTGAAAATGCTTAATTTTTCTGTCTTTTTATTATCTTTTTCTTAATACATCCTGTCACATCCTGCTGAAAATATTACAAATTTGTTAAATAATGGTTAATCAGGATACTATTTCAAATTTGGTGTATCCAAACTTTTTATCTTTTTTCAATTTTCTTCTTGACAATCCACACAGTTTGTCCTAGAATCAATTATAGTAATCATTACTATTATTGCTTGGAAAGGAGGACGCTATGGCGGCATTAAAATACAGCAGACAGCGGGAAGTCATTAAGGATTATCTTTCTAAGACAGTGGAGCATCCTACTGCAGACATTGTTTATATGCATGTTAAGGAGCAGTTTCCCCGTATCAGTCTGGGAACTGTTTACCGCAATCTCAACCTCCTTACCGACATGGGTGAAGCACTCAAGATTACTACCCCCGACGGTGCCGTCCGGTTTGATGGCTTTACTTCTCCCCACTATCATGCATTATGCACAGAATGCGGCGGATTATTCGATTTAGATATGGATATTTCAGAATCTATTAACGAAGAAGCAAGGGCATGCTTTCGGGGAACCATCCATTCACATTCTACTATATTCTACGGAGTGTGCGGCCGCTGTCAGGCCAGAAAGGATTGATTTATATCAGTAGATACTACTGATTTAAATAAAATATTATTATAAGAAAAGGAGATTACAGGTATGAAAAAATTTGTATGTTCAGTATGTGGTTATGTTTACGAAGGCGAGGCTGCACCAGAGAAATGTCCACAGTGCGGCGTTGGCGCAGACAAGTTCACAGAGCAGGGCGAGGGCTTAAGCTGGGCCGCTGAGCATGTTGTAGGCGTTGCTCAGGGCGTAAGCGAAGACATCATCGAGGACTTAAGAGCTAATTTTAACGGCGAGTGTTCAGAGGTTGGTATGTATCTTGCAATGGCAAGAGTTGCTCACAGAGAAGGATATCCGGAGATCGGCTTATACTGGGAAAAGGCCGCTTACGAAGAGGCAGAGCATGCTGCTAAATTTGCAGAGCTGCTTGGCGAAGTTGTAACAGACAGCACCAAGAAGAATCTTGAAATGAGAGTAGCCGCTGAGAACGGCGCTACTGCAGGTAAATTTGACCTTGCAAAACGTGCAAAGGCCGCAAACCTTGACGCAATCCATGACACTGTTCACGAGATGGCAAGAGATGAGGCAAGACACGGCAAAGCATTTGAAGGATTATTAAAGAGATACTTTGGCTAAGCTGAAAGCCATGCAATAGCGTAATATAACGCCCGGCAAGTTAACTTGCATGGGCGTTTATTATTGCGCTATTATACGGCGCCAGCCGTACATCGAGAAGGAGCGGAGCGCATTTGAGATGGCATGGCTTTTTAGATATTTCTTAATTTTTTATATAATGTATTGCTTTTTCCTCCGCAAGGGTATAATATCAATATATACAACATATAGTTTTCAATACTACTTGTCAATATATAACTATTTATCAGGAGGGAATACAATGGCAGATACAATAAAAAAACATATTAAAGACCCAGGAAGCGCAATTACACATTTTATCGGAATGCTTATGGCTGTGTTTGCTTCTGTACCATTAATCATCAAGGCCGCCCATGAGCCGGAACGGATATATGTGGTTTCCATTATCATCTATGCGGTCAGCCTGATTCTGCTATATGCGGCCAGCACAACTTACCATACCTTTAACAGATCCAAAAGAATCAACACGATTCTCAAGAAAATCGACCACATGATGATATCGGTATTAATTGCAGGAAGTTACACCCCAATCTGTCTCTTAGTCCTAAAGGGAATGCTCGGCATTACCCTTCTGGCAATTGTCTGGAGCTTTGCGATTGCCGGTATTATCATTAAAGCCATCTGGATAAACTGCCCCAAATGGGTGTCTTCCGTATTATACATCGGCATGGGCTGGACCTGCGTACTGGCATTCACGCAGCTTTTAAATTCCTTGTCCCCGGCAGCCTTCGGCTGGCTTCTTGCAGGCGGTATCATCTATACCATAGGCGGTGTCATTTATGCATTAAAGCTTTCATTATTTAATACAAAGCACCAGTATTTTGGAAGCCATGAGATTTTCCATCTGTTCGTGATGGGTGGCAGCGCCTGCCATTTTGTGGTAATGTATGCTTTTGTACTATAAGGCTTTATATCTTTTACCAATGTCTAATATAGTATAAACACAATGTAAATGGCATCTTAAAAAGGAGTCGGGTATATGCCAAATGGTCTTGATTTTGCTAAAGCCGCAATTGAAGATTTTAAAAAGATTCAGAAATAAAATCCTCTATCAGCTTTTCCTTTTCCGCTTTGTTCATCTGCTTGACCGCATATTCCCGCTTCATCGCCTCTTCCTTTGTTTCAAATGTTTCATAATACACCAGCTTAACCGGCCTGCGGCTATGCGTATATTTTGCGCCTGCTCCGTCGTTATGTGCTTTTACCCGCTTTTCGATATCCGTTGTCCAGCCGGTGTATAAGCTTCCATCCCGGCATCTTACCATATATGTATAATTCATTCTAAAATCCCGCCTTCCTCTGTTCATCCGCTGCTTGATCCAGAATCTTTTTCCAATATTCATAACAACTATTCGCAATCCCTGTTGTACCGCCATCCGAATCATCAATATCCTGATTCCCTACCATATAGAGCACTTCACTTGTCATCTTTATAGACTTTTCTTCGATCCTATTATATCTCATTTTTTCTTTTTGCACACAATATTTGAGGTATCATCTCAGTTTTTATTTGTAATGATTACAAATAAACAACAGAGTGGAAAAGCTGGGCAGTTCCCGGCCTTTCCACTCTGATCTGTTTTTCTTCTGTTGTCTTTACTCGTCCACAAACTGCAGCGGATCGATCGGCTGCCCGTCTTTACGCATTTCATAGTACACGTTACAACCCTCTACAGAGTAATACTTGGTCGGCTGGCTCACATATCCGATGACCGTATTTGCATTCACATAATCACCGGTATTTACCGGTACCTCTTTTAACTGTCCTACAAACAGTTCATATCCATTTCCCAGATCCAGGTTGACTGTTGTGCCTGTCTGGGCAGTTACATCGATGGACTTCACCATTCCTGCCGCTCCGCTGATGACCTGATCTCCTTCGGCGCCGGAAATAACCAGAGCCGGATTATACTTATATTGGTCAAGAGTAGAGAAATATACGGTCTTATCCATGCTGAAGTTCAATAGGATCTGCCCGTTTACCGGCCATAAGAGCTGACTGTTCTCGCCAAAATTGAGAGCCGTCCCGCTTCCGGCGGTTGCTGCATCCGGCGTAACTTCTGTTATTTCTTCTTCTGCACCTTCACCGGTTTCTTCCTTTGTTTCTTCTGTGTCCTTGGTTTTTTCATCGTCTGTGTCAATAACCAGCTTGTCTGTATTTGCTGATTTCGTCTGTACCTTCTTATCTTCTGTTCTGTCGGTTTCGTCCATCGCGCTGTTCTCCAAACGGTCCGATTTCTGGTAACTCTTCAGTGTATATGTTCCCACAATCGCAACTGCCGCCGCGAAGCAGATTGCAATCCCAACAGACGCCCCTTTTTTTCTTGAAGGCTTTGGTCTCTTATTCATATTCATCACCTCTGGCTATATTTTTGCCAGAAGCCGGTTCTTTTATTCAGTATCCCTCACAATATCCGTAACTTCTTTTAACTCTGTCCCCTCAAAAAAATATGCAAGGATTTCATCAAATGTGCTCCCGCTTTCCGCCATCCGGCCTGCCGTATACTGGCTCATTCCCAGACCATGTCCAACGCCTCTGGTGGTAATGCGGAGCTTGCCTTCATAATTCTGCAGTGTAAAACAGCTGGAGGCAAGTCCATAAGTTTTGCGGAATTCCTCGCCGCTTACCGTCTCTTCTCCCGCCCGGACGCTGAGTACATATCCGGCTGTATCCGTACCGGTAACTTCCACATCCATTTCATCCAGAATAATGGTCCGCATCTGCTCCTTTGATTCGATATCCAGAGGACATTCTTTAATTTTCAGATAAGGATAATCCTCACTGAGAAGCACCTCTGCCCCGTCTCTCGTATTACCGTTTGTCAGCCTGCAGTAAGGCACATTTGCAGGCTTATCCCCGTACATCAGCACTTGTCCATCTGTCTGCTCCCAGGCCGATTTCAATTTATCATAATTTGCACTGTACTTTCCGGCTCCCCACTGCTTGCGCATTTCATCCGTTGTCCAGAATTCATCCGGAAGAACCGTACTGCTGCCCGCCTCCAGAATCTGGCCGTAGACAGTCGTCCTTACCAGCACTGCCTGCGCCTTCAGTGCCTCCTTCTCATAGGAAACCGGTATCTCTTTTGCAAGCCTTCCGATACAATACTCCTCAATAGACATTTCCGTTTCTTTTCCTTCATGTTCCACCATGATAACTCCCTCATCTGCTCCTGCGGAGGTCGTTACGGCTGGTCCATTCAAAAAAACGGTAATAATATACGGGAGCAGCACAATAATGATCAGATAGCTTCCCAGTCGTTTTAATCTCTGTAACATAAAAAGCCCTCCCATACGTTAATGTATGAGAGAGCTCTGCATTTTATGCCCAGAAAATTACCTGTCCGCATCAACGGTAATCTTATCCAGATGCCAGATATCAGCTACATATTCTTCAATTGTTCTGTCAGAAGAGAATTTACCGCAGCAGGCTGTGTTAAGAAGTGCTTTCTTCGCCCAGCCCTCTTTGTCTCGGTATGCCTCCTCAACTCTCTCCTGAGCCTCTGCATAGGCACGGAAATCCTTCAAGATAAAATACATATCCGGACGGTCGCTGCCTTTATTGTTCAGCAGGCAGTTGTACAGATCGCGGTATCTCTCGGTATCACCGTTTGCATAGGTACCGTCCACAAGCTGATTTACCACTCTGCGGATTTCTTCGTCATTGTTATAGATATCGTATGGATTATATCCGCCGTTTTTCTCGTAATTCATAACCTCATCTGAGCTCAGGCCGAAGATAAATGCATTTTCTCCGCCGACCTCCTCTACGATCTCCACATTCGCGCCGTCCATGGTTCCAATCGTAGGAGCGCCGTTCAGCATGAACTTCATATTACCTGTTCCGGATGCCTCCTTAGATGCAGTAGAAATCTGTTCACTCACATCTGCTGCCGCAAAAATCAATTCTGCATTGGATACACGGTAATCCTCGATAAATATAACCTTCAATTTACCATTTACATTCTGATCATTGTTTACAACCTCGGCAACGGAATTGATCAGCTTGATAATCTCCTTAGCACGGATATATCCTGCAGATGCCTTAGCGCCAAAAATAAATGTTCTTGGGTAAAACTCCATCTCCGGATTATCTTTGATCTTATTATACAGATACATCACATGCAGAATGTTCAAAAGCTGGCGTTTGTACTCGTGAAGCCTCTTAACCTGTACATCAAACATAGAACGCGGATCCACCTCAATACCGTTATGCTGTAAGATATAAGCGGCAAGACGCTCTTTGTTCTTATACTTGATCTCCATGAATTCCTTCAGCGCCTGCTCGTCATCTGCATATTTCTTAAGGCCTGACATCAGCGACAGGTCGGTTGCCCATTTATCGGTTCCAAGCTTCCTTGTTACCCAGTCAGCGAGCAGCGGATTACCGTGCATCAGGAAACGCCTCTGTGTGATACCATTCGTCTTGTTATTAAATTTCTGAGGCATCAATTCATAGAAATCCTTCAGCTCACGCTTTTTGAGAATCTCTGTATGAAGCCTTGCAACACCATTTACAGAATAACCCGCAACGATAGCAAGATGTGCCATCTTCACCTGGCCGTCCCGGATGATCGCCATATTCTTAACCTTCTCCTGATTACCCGGATATGCAGCCTCCACCTGAAGCAGGAAGCGGCGGTCAATCTCCTGGATGATCTGGTATACTCTTGGAAGCAGCTTGGAGAACAGATCGACCGGCCACTTCTCAAGCGCTTCAGCCATAATCGTGTGGTTCGTGTATGCACATGACTTTGTGGTAACATCCCATGCTTCATGCCACTCCAGCTGATAATCATCCAGAAGGATCCTCATAAGCTCTGCAACTGCAACCGTCGGATGGGTATCGTTCATCTGGAAGGTTGCCTTCTCATACAGCTTACGCACATCAGCATGATCTCCCATATACTTGGCAACTGCTGCCTGAAGGCTTGCAGATACAAAGAAATACTGCTGTTTCAGCCGAAGCTCTTTTCCTGCATAGTGGTTATCATTCGGATACAGCACATCCACAATCGTCTTTGCAAGATTCTGCTGCTCAACCGCTTTCAGATAATCTCCCCTGTCAAAAGACTCTAACTGGAAGTCAACGATCGGCTCTGCATCCCAGATACGAAGTGTATTAACCTGGTTATTGTTATAACCGACTATCGGATAATCATACGGTACGGCAAGAACCGACTCGTAATTTTCCTGCTTAAAAACGGTCTTTCCTGTTGCATCATCATATTCAACGCGGATATTACCGCCAAAGCGGATTTCCTTCGCATATTCCGGCCTTCTAAGCTCGAAAGGATTACCGTATCTCAACCAGTTATCCGGCTTCTCAACCTGATAGCCATTCTCAATCTGCTGTTTGAACATACCATAGTGATAACGGATACCGCATCCATAGGCCGCATAGCCGAGAGATGCCAATGAATCCAGAAAGCATGCGGCCAGACGTCCCAGACCGCCGTTTCCAAGCGCCGGATCAAGCTCCTGATCCTCAATGCAGTTCAGGTTGATATTCATCTCGTCAAGAGCCTCTTTCACTTCCTTATAGGCAGTCATATTGATCAGATTATTGCCGAGCGCACGGCCCATCAAAAACTCCATGGACATATAATATACGATTTTCGGATCTTCCTTATCATACTGCTTCTGGGTTGCCATCCAATTATCAATGATCGCTTCTTTTACCGCATAAGAAACTGCCTGAAACTGCTCCTGAGGAGAAGCCTCCTCCAATTCCTTACGGAACAGGCGTCTGCAGTTATCCATTACCTCTTTCTTAAAGGTTACCTTATCAAATCTTGCATTCATAGCTTATCATTCCCTCTTATCCTAATTTTTCTACACCGAGTGTCACTTTCTCCCCGTTGATCTTCCACTCCTTCACATATCCGGCAGGAGTTTTTTCTGTAACGGTCTGCGCAAGAGTTTCCGAACCGATCGTATCCGCGTGGTCTGCAAATACTCTGACCGCCTTCCCTCTTCCTTCGTAAGTAATGGCAATCTGATCCATCACTTCAAAGTCTGCCTCCTTACGCATGGTCTGAACCTTGCTGATAATCTCACGGACAAAGCCTTCTTCAAGAAGCTCTTCTGACAGATTGGTATCCAGAACAACCGTAATCCTATTGTCATTCTCAGATACATAGCCTTCCATCTGGGCTGTTTCAATCAGAAGGTCTTCCCGGAATAAGGTGATCTCCTGTCCGTTTACCGTGAGCTTCAAAGCGCTATCTGCATTTACTTCATCCATAGCAGCATTACCATCCAGCTCACTGAGCGCGGTCTTAATCCCACCTAACATTTTACCATATTTTGGCCCTACTGTCTTTAGCTGAGGTTTAAAAGAATAAGACGTAAAATCCCGTACATCTTGTGTAAATGTTACAGCTTTTACATTCAGCTCATCCTTAACAATATCCTGATAAAATTCCGGCAGGGTAAAGTCTGCTTTTACAAACATCCGGCCGATCGGCTGACGGTTCTTGATATTTGCTGTATTACGGCAGGCACGGCCCATTACAACCAGCTTTAAGACCTCCTCCATATGTGCTTCCAGCTCTTTATCGATCCTCGCCTCATCAACAGCCGGGAAACTGCACAGATGGATACTTTCCGGTGCTTTTGGATCTACACTTCTTACCAGATTCTGGTAAATCTGTTCTGTCATAAACGGAATCATCGGCGCTGCCGCCTTACTGCATTCTACCAATGCCGTATACAGAGTCATATAAGCATTAATCTTATCCTGCTCCATTCCCTTCGCCCAGAAACGTTCACGGCTCCTTCTTACATACCAGTTGCTCATGTCGTCCACAAAATCCTGCAGAGCTCTTGCCGCCTCTGGAATACGGTAATTTCCAAGATTCTCATCCACCGTTTTGATCACCGTATTCAGCTTGGATAACAGCCACTTATCCATAACCGATAATTTATCATATTCTAATGCATATTGAGACGCATCAAATTCATCAATATTTGCATACAGCACAAAAAATGCATAGGTGTTCCACAGCGTACCCATGAACTTACGCTGCCCCTCTACCACCGCTTTCCCGTGGAACCGGTTCGGAAGCCACGGCGCGCTGTTTACATAGAAATACCAGCGGATTGCATCTGCGCCGTAGGTTTCTAATGCCTCAAACGGGTCAACTGCATTTCCCTTGGACTTGCTCATCTTCTGCCCGTTCTCATCCTGTACATGTCCGAGCACGATAACATTCTTGTAAGGCGCCTCATTAAAAATCAAGGTAGAAATTGCAAGCAGTGAATAGAACCATCCGCGGGTCTGGTCAACGGCCTCGGAAATAAATGCCGCCGGGAACTGCTGCTCAAACAGTTCTTTATTCTCAAATGGATAGTGATGCTGTGCAAACGGCATGGAACCGCTGTCAAACCAGCAGTCAATTACTTCCGGAACACGGTGCATCTCTTTTCCGCATTTCGGGCACCGGATAGTTACCTCATCAATATAAGGACGGTGAAGCTCAATATCCTCCGGGCAGTTATCCGACATGCTCTTTAATTCCTCGATACTTCCGATAGAATGCTGGTGTCCGCATTCACACTCCCAGATATTCAGCGGCGTACCCCAGTAACGGTTCCGGCTGATACCCCAGTCCTGGACATTCTCCAGCCAGTCACCAAAGCGTCCCTTACCAATGCTCTCAGGAATCCAGTTAATCGTATTGTTATTGGCGATCAAGTCCTCTTTTACATCCGTCATCTTGATAAACCAGGACTCTCTTGCGTAGTAGATCAACGGTGTATCACATCTCCAGCAGTGGGGATAGCTGTGCTCGAATTTTGGAGCCTCAAACAGCAGGCCTCTCGCATCCAGATCCTTCAATACCTCCGGGTCTGCCTTCTTTACAAACAAACCAGCGAATGGAGTTGTCTCACTCATATTTCCCTTCTCATCTACCAGCTGTACGAAGGGCATATCGTATTTACGTCCGACCTTAGCATCATCCTCACCAAAAGCAGGTGCAATGTGAACTACGCCGGTACCATCTGTTAATGTTACATAGGAATCACAGGTCACAAAGAATGCCTTTTTATTCTGCTTAGAAGCACATTCGTATGCACACTCATATAAAGGCTCATACTCCTTGTATTCTAATTCACTTCCCTGATAGGTCTCGAGGACCTCATAATCCGGCCCTTCCGTTCCTGCCTTCTCAGCGCATCCGCCAAGAACCGTATCAAGAAGCGCAGATGCCATATAATAAATATACCCATCTGCACATTTTACCTTTGCATATTCTTCCTTCGGGTTCACGCACAGACCAATATTTGACGGAAGCGTCCATGGCGTTGTGGTCCATGCAAGGATATACGCGTCCTCATTCTTCACCTTAAAACGGACAATTGCAGATCGTTCCTTCACATCCTTGTACCCTTGAGCCACCTCCTGCGCAGAAAGCGGCGTACCGCAGCGCGGGCAGTAAGGTACGATCTTAAAGCCCTTATAAAGAAGTCCTTTATCCCAGATTTTCTTAAGCGCCCACCATTCTGACTCAATAAAATCATTGTGGTAAGTTACATAAGGATTCTCCATATCTGCCCAGAAACCGACGGTACTGGAGAAATCCTCCCACATACCCTTATATTTCCAGACACTCTCTTTACATTTGTTGATAAACGGCTCCAGCCCGTATTCCTCGATCTGATCCTTGCCGTCCAAGCCCAGCAGCTTTTCTACCTCCAGCTCTACCGGAAGGCCGTGGGTATCCCATCCTGCCTTGCGCGGAACCATATACCCCTTCATAGTGCGGTATCTTGGAATCATATCCTTGATAACGCGGGTAAGCACATGACCGATGTGCGGCTTTCCGTTGGCTGTCGGAGGACCGTCATAAAATGTATAGGTCTCGCTGTCTCTGCGGGTTTCCATACTCTTTTCAAAAATATGATTTTCTTCCCAGAATTTCTCAATTTCCTTTTCGCGGTCTACGAACTTCAAATCCGTAGAAACTTTCTTATACATAATCAACCTCCTTTTTCCACTTTAGAACAAAAAAACCTCCGTCCTGAATAGGACGAAGGCTTAACTGCTTCGTTTATAAACCACCTAAACATACCTCATAATATGTCTTCCCTGTAACGGGGGAACTCCGTCGGCATCTACCAGCCCCTTTCATTAATGGAAAAAAACGTTCGATAGCCGCAACTCGGAAGTGATCTTCAGACTGTCCTTACTCGTACCGGTCTTCCACCATCTCCGGCTCGCTGAAACTTTAGGAACATCCTACTGTCTTCGTCAACATTTTTACACTCTGTAATTATAGGCGGCAAAACCGGAATCCGTCAAGAGTTTTCTAGCGCCGTCTGCGCTTTTCCTTTCTTTTTCGGGAAATATTCGTCACGACAGCTGTTATTGCAGCGCAGACTGCAAGTACAGCCGCGATACCGATAGCCGCGGCCGCTTTATACCGCTCTTTGCTATCTTTCTTTTCTTCCTGCGGTTCTGTTTTCTTCTCCTCCGGCTCTTCTTCCTGAACTTCCTCTTTTCCTTTATTATAATATTTTTCGCTGACTGTCACCTCACAGGTCCCAACCGGCATATCCTTATAAAAATAAGATACTGTTGCATCATCCGTCCCGTCCTCATGGAGCACAACCTCACGGTCAAGCTTCTCAAATGAGACCTTCTCCGGAAGCATCACATACGCGCCGTCTGCAATCCTGCTAAATTCCATTTCTTCATCATGCTCCTCTAGCAGAACCTTCTGAAAATTACCGAATCCATACTCTAACAGCGCCCTTGTATCCGTATACGGATGTCCTCCGTAGGTCCGCAGGACCACGCACACCAGACGCTTCTCTCCATTATCTGCCAGCGTGATCAATGTATTCTCTGCCTCTGTCGTATAACCTGTCTTGCCGGCGGCGGCATACTCATAGTAATCTTCATTCCCCTGGATCAGCATATGATGCTTCTGTTGAAACACATGTTCCTCAACGGTATCAGATGCCGGTATCGTATATTGCTGCGTCTGGCAGATCTGTGAAAACATCGGATAATCAAACAGCGCCCTCCCGATCAGCGCCATATCTCTGGCACAGGTAAAATGATTCTCATCAAACACACCATTTGTATTTACAAAATTTGAATTTGCTCCCCCAAGCTCTGCGCATTTCTCATTCATCCGGCTGATAAACCAGTCATAACCCTGTCCCTGGCTGGCCGCAACAGACTCGCCCACCGAGTAGGCCGCTTCATTTGCCGATGCAAGAAGCATTGCATACACCGCCTGCTCCAGCGTAATTACATTCCCTGCCTTCAGTCCGATAGAAGCATAGCCGGAGCCTAAGCATGCCAGCGCCTGCTCCGAGACCACCACCTGGCTGGACATATCCCCGTACTGAAATGCCAGAAGCGCCGTCAATACCTTCGTAATACTTGCCGGATATTCATGCTTATCGATATTCTTTGCGTACAGAATGGCACCGCTGTCAGCATCCATCACAATTGCAGCGTCCCCATATGTACCCGGTCCCTCGGGCCAGCTCTTTAACTCATTCGTCTGTACCGGCAGCTCATAGGCCTCCTTCAACGCCTTTTCGCGGGCTTCCTTTGCCGCCTTCTCCGCTTTTTCCTCTTCAGTCATCTCGCTCTCCGGCTTTTCTTGTTCCCCGGCATTCTCCGAAGCCTCGGACACGAATCCTGCATGCCCGGCCGCGATCATACCAAGCAGCACGGCAGTCAAAATTACGGCCGTTATCTGCGTCAATCGTCTCATATGATGCCTCCATAAATACTCTGTCAATTGCCACTCATTTCCTAACAGCTATTATAAAGTAAATCGGTAAAATACACAAGGCGGACTATCTACTACCATACTCTCCGGATCTGGTATTCCTTTCCCGGTCCTCTTCGCATCACCGCACATATATGTGCCAAAAAGACACCTGTCTATCCATTGTTTCCCGTATCTCAGGCTTTTATAATAAATATATGTTTGCATATATGAGAATACATCATGAAATACTACTAAACAATAGACTGGACAGCAGAAAACTGATCGATATATTCGGAACACTTCTGGCTGTAATGCTGTTATGCATTCTGGCCGGAAACCATACTACAGATCTGCGGATAACGGAGGCCGCGGCAGATGACCTGAATATACCCAAAATCAGGATTCTGGACATTGCCGAAACCTTTTCCCTGACGGCAGGAGACAATGCTGGAATCCAGCCAAAAAGGCTTTCCGGGATCAAGGCTGAGAATAAGCTTACTCAGGTATTCCCGCTGCCTGCAGTTCCAAAACCAGCCCCTGTGCAGGCGGATAAAACTGTTGAACTTTCCCTGGCGGTCCCGGCAGACATACCTCCGGTCCCGGCCGCTCCAAAAGAGCCTTCAGCCATAATTCCAGAACAACCCGTGATCCCGAAAGAGCCGGAATCAATCTTCGACGGCGCGGCATCTGTTCCTGATACCGGACAGAATCCCTCAGAAGAAGAGACGGAACCGCAGGAATTCTTGTGCGGCGGATTTCTCTGTGATGCTTCAGGAAAGATTATCGGCTGTCAAAATGTCTCATTAATAGACGGCGTACTACGCCTTCCTTCCGATGCGGCCTGTACAGGCATTGCGACAGGCGCTCTTGCACCGCTTTCTTCACAACAGGTTTATGAAATCTATATTCCTGCAAACATCATCCGCATAGACGACGGTGCATTTGACTGTCTCACAGAGCTCTTTTTTATTGAGGTTCATCCCGATAATCCCGTATATACAAGCAGAGACGGATATCTCTATACAAAATAATACGGAAGCCGGACTTTAGAAACCGGCTTCCTTTTTAATTTCCCAAATATAGAAGTCCAGTTTCCTTTTCTCTTTTCAGAAAAAAATACTGCAATATTTAAAATCTATGTTATACTGAAATAGAACGTTAATTCATAGAACTATACTTTAAATGAGAGGAGGCTGCATATGTGTAAAAAACTATTTATGACTTATTTATCTGTCATCTTGGTTTTATCAGTCCTCTTTTTTGCCGGCTGTTCCGTAAAATCCTCAGAAGGCGCTTCAACAGGCCTTTCCGGCTCTTCTTCGTCCAAGAAGGATTCCAAAGGAGAAAAACGGACAACAGTTCACGAATATCTCCTTCCTGAAGCTGCGGGAACCGTTGTCTATGGAAACGATATTGTTTCTATTGACGCTTCTAACGTTTCAGAAGGCTATGTTATGATTCAATATAGCGGAGGAATTGAACAAATCCGTGTACAGATAACCGTCCCGGGCGGAACCACCTATACCTATGCACTCGCCGCCGGCTCTTATGAGACATTTCCTTTATCCGGAGGGGACGGCAGTTATCACATTGATGTACTGGAGAATGCCTACGACGATTTATATGCAATCGCATTTTCTCAGGATATCAGCGTTACGCTTAACGACGAATTCCGGCCTTTTTTGTATCCCAACCAGTTTGTGTGGTTCACGCAGGATTACAAGGCTGTGGAATATGCAGCCAGTCTTTCTGAGGACTCTTCCGATGATCTGGACTATGTGGAGCATGTTTATGAGTATGTCATAGATAACATCTCCTATGATGAAGAGCTTGCCGCTAATGTGAAAACCAATTATCTGCCGAATATTGATACAACCATGAGCACGAAAAAGGGCATCTGCTTTGACTACGCATCTCTCATGGCCGCCATGCTCCGCTCACAGGGGGTTCCTGCCAAGCTGGTTGTCGGTTATTCCGGTGATGCTTACCACGCATGGATCAGCGTCTATCTAAAAGAAATCGGATGGGTAGATGATATTATTGAATTTGACGGAAAGACCTGGTCTCTCATGGATCCGACCCTTGCCGCAAATAACAGCAGCAGCTCGGTCGCAGAATATATTGGCGACGGAAGCAACTATACCATAAAATATTCATATTAAAGAATTTTAAAACATCTTAGAAACGGAGGACTATTGTATGAAACCTTTTTCCAATATGGAGCTATCTTCCTTCTGTGGACAGCTTGCCCTAATCCTAAAATCAGGCATTTCTTCCCTGGAGGGACTTACAATTATGCTGGAGGATGCGGCATCTTCGGATGAGAAGGAGATATTAGAAGCCCTTCTTGAGAAAATGCAGGAAACCGGAAGCCTATATCAGTCTCTTGACTCCGTAAAGCTCTATCCCTCCTATATGCTTCATATGGTTGAGATCGGAGAAGAAACCGGTACTCTTGATGAGGTTATGCAGGCTCTCCAGAACCATTATGAACGTGAGGAAGCAATCAGCAAGAGCATCCGCAATTCCATTACATATCCATTGATCATGACCGGAATGATGGCTGTAGTCGTGGTTGTTCTTCTGGTAAAGGTTATGCCTATCTTCAATCAGGTCTTTATCCAGCTTGGAACGGAGATGACCGGATTTTCCAGAATGCTGATGAACGCGGGAAATGCGATTAACCGCTATTCCCTTGCATTTATCATCCTCCTTGTGATCATTGCCGTCCTGATATTTTATGGAACACATACCGATTCCGGCCGGAGCATGTTCCGGGGGATCGGCTATAAGCTGAAGCTGACAAGAGCTGTTTATGAAGAAATCGCTGTCTGCCGGTTTGCAAGCGGCATGGCTCTTACCCTGAGCAGCGGCCTGAACCCGGAACGCAGCATGGAGCTTGTTAATTCGTTAAATGACGACCCGGTATTCCAGAAAAAAATTGACCAGTGCCAGAATCAGATCGATGAAGGCAATGACCTCTCGCAGGCATTATTTACTTCTGGAATGTTTACGGGAGTCTATGCACGCATGGTTTCGATCGGCTCTAAGACCGGTACGATGGATCAGGTTATGGAGCAGGTTGCCGCTCTTTATCAGGAGGACATCGACAACCGTATGAATAACATTCTTGCTGTATTAGAGCCTACGCTTGTTATCTTGCTATCCTTGATTGTAGGTGTAATTCTCCTGTCGGTTATGCTGCCGCTCATGGGGATCATGTCCAGCATATAGTAGTTTGCAGAAGGAGCTTAAGCTATGAGTCGTTTTGAATACAGAAAGCAATCACATAATCCGCCGAAGCTTCTCCTTTCTGTCTGTGTGTTTATACTGATTCTGTTCTTGTTCATACAGGGGATTTCTTCTGTGTCAGACAGCACAAGACAGCGGCAGAGAGAGAGTTTGGAGAATGCGATCATGCGCAATGTTACCTATTGTTATACAGTGGAAGGCGCTTATCCGGAAAGCCTTGATTACCTGAAGGATAACTACGGCCTTCTCTATGATGAAGATTTGTTCTTTGTAGATTACCGCATATCTGGCGCTAATATTCTGCCGGATGTCACCATAATTGAGAGGGAGGGAAAATAATGCGTTTTCGTACACAGCGTAAGCATATGATTGATTTCCTGTTCTCCGTGGCGCTGTTTTTTGTATTTGCCCTGTCAGCTCTCATCGTGATCCTTCTTGCTGCCAGAATCTATCAGTCAACCACTGAGAACTCTTCTCTGAATTATACATCAAGAACCAGCTTGTCCTATATCAGCGAAAAGATCCATCAAAATGACAGGAACGGAACTGTATATCTCGGAAACTTTGACGGATACGATGCCCTTGTTATGGAGCAGGATCTTGAAGATACCGTTTATTACACTTATATCTATGCCTGTGACAATGAGCTGAAGGAGCTCTTTACCAGCGGAAACTCCAGCATCAAAGCATCCTCCGGCCAGACAATTATGGAGATTGAGGATTTCTCTATGGAACAGATTTCCGATGACCTGTTAAAATTCTCCTGCACAGACCAAAACAGCCAGCAGGCTTCCACAATGATCAGTATCAGGAGCAGATAACCAGAGATAAATTATTTTCAGAAACAGAAAGGATATCATTTCTTTATGACACGTAGAAACAGAGCCAGATCTTCCAGCCTATTTTTGATGGAATTGATCATAGCCATATTTTTCTTCTCCGCCGCCAGCGCTGTATGCATACAGTTCTTCGTAAAATCACATTTATTAAGCCGTGATTCCAATACCTTGAACCATGCGGTAAATGAATGTGCCAGTACGGCAGAGCTGATAGATACTTCGGACGGAATAGAAGATTGTCTGAACCTGCTGGTGAGATTATACCCAAACGGAGCCTACCCTGATGTATGCTTCTCTTCTCTTGAAGTAAAAGAAGCGGATGTTCAGATTTATTATGATGATGCTTTTGCGGAATGCATCAAAAAGGATTCATCCTATATCCTCTCTCTTCACCTTACAAAGGAAAACCAGCTGCTATGCGCAGACATACGAGTAACCTCTATCCGGGATTCTGAGGCTCCGTCAGTTATTTATGAGATGAACACCAGGCATCATACAGCAAGGAGGACCGGCTATGAAGAAAAATAAAGATCAGTCTTCTTTTGTAAATATTGGTTCCTCATCACTCTTGATCGTATTTGTAATCCTGTGTCTGGCCACCTTTGCCATACTGTCACTTTCCAGTGCAAAGAGTGATTATTCTCTCAGCGAACGGCTGGCAGAGCATAAAGGGCACTATTACGAAGCATCATCAAAAGCAGAAACAATATTAGAAGAAATTGACAGCACATTAGCTGACACAGCTATGGCTGCTCCCAAAAGCCGTTTATCCGGCTCTTTCCGGGATTTTTCTGCATCGCCTTATGCGGAAGCTGTAATGAAAGCCCTGAACGGTACACAGATTGAAGATATCGATATATCCTGTAAAATAACAGACCAGAATTTAACCCTATCCTATCTGATCCCCGTAGAAAAACAGCATATGCTTGATGTGGAACTTAACATTACCGATTACACAAAACATGAAACCTACTACGAAATCAAAAAATGGCAGGTTATTTCTACCGATACATGGGAAAACGACGATACGTTAAATCTTATGCCGGTTATCAAATAAATGGAATATCATCAAAGGAGTTTGTAACAGTATGGACTTGATCAAAATATTAGAACAGGCAATTGAAGAAGGAGCTTCCGACGTATTTATCGTCGCCGGACTTCCTGTAACCTTCCGCAAAAACGGAGTAATATGCCAGGTTACGGATACCAAGCTCTTTCCCTCAGATACAGAATCTCTTCTGACAGAAATATATGAACAGGCGGGACAGCGCGACTTAGGTATCCTGAATAATTCGGGAGATGATGACTTCTCATTTGCAATTTCGGGACTCTCCAGATTCCGTGTCAGCGCATATATGCAGAGAGGCGCCCTGTCTGCGGTAATCAGGGTAATTACCTTTGATCTCCCGGATTTTAGTGTACTCGGACTTCCTGAGCATATCATACATTTAGGAGATAACGGCAAGGGCATGATCCTGGTTACAGGTCCTGCAGGAAGCGGCAAATCTACTACGCTTGCCTGTATTATCAACCAGATCAACAAGACTCAGCACAAACATATCATCACCCTGGAGGATCCGCTGGAATATCTTCACCGCCACGAAAAAAGCATCGTCAGCCAGCGCGAGATTAATGTCGATACAGAAAACTATGTAACTGCACTCCGCGCCGCACTCCGCCAGAGCCCGGATGTTATCCTTCTCGGCGAAATGCGGGATTACGAAACAATCAATATTGCCATGACTGCGGCAGAGACCGGACATCTTCTTCTGTCTACGCTCCACACCATCGGTGCAGCCAATACTATCGACCGGATCATTGATGTATTTCCGGCAAACCAGCAGCAGCAGATCGGCGCACAGCTGTCGCTTGCACTGACCGCTGTTGTATCCCAGCAGCTTGTACCTACGGTAGACGGCAAAGTAACTCCCGCTCTGGAAATCATGACGGTTACTCCTGCAATCCGCAACATGATCCGCGACAATAAGGTACATCAGATAGACGGCATTATCTATTCCTCCATGAAAGACGATATGATCTCCATGGACGGAAGCCTTCTCAATCTGTATAAGCAGGGACGGATTACCAAGGATACTGCTCTGAAATACGCAACAAATCCAGAAATGCTGGGACGTAAGTTATAATTTTATACAGACTCAAAAACCGGGTATGACAGCAGGTATTGTCATCCCCGGTTTATTTTTTGCTACTCATTCTGTCCCAGTAAATATTTTTCAATGGCCTCAGCGCAGCCGTCATGATTGTTATCCGCAACCACCACATCACATAATTCCTTAATATATGGCCGTGCATTCCCCATAGCCGCAGAAAGGCCCGCCATACGCAGCATCTCTGCATCATTATCCGAATCACCCACGGCGATCGTCTTATCCAGAGGAATCTGCAGATACTCACACAGCTTCCGAAGCCCCGCCGCCTTAGACATATGCAGCGGTGAAATTTCCAGAGATGTCTCCTCCGCATATACAACTGTCAACGGAAGCCTCTTCAATTCTTCTTTCAATTCTTCCCTTTTTTCAGCAGATACAGAAAATAGATTCAGCTTTTCTACCGGAAAGGGCTTCTTCCGGTAGCTTGCAATCATATCATCATGAAGAAATGCTGTCCGAAGTATCATATCTTTAAACTTGCCAAGCTGAAAATCCTCCATACGAAGCGCATCACTACGCGTACACATATGCTGTCCATTACTCGAAACATAAATCATAACATCCCGCTCTTCTGCAATTTTCATAAGCTCTTCTACCATCTCAGCCGGAATCGGCTGAGCATCCAAAATACGCTCTTCCTTAGAATCGTAAATCACTGCGCCGTTTTCACATATATAGTAGCGGATATTTTCAAATTCCTTCTTATAATCTCTAAGCTCCGACGGACTTCGTCCAGTGGAAATCACCACTGTCTTTCCTTTTGATACAGCTTTATCAATCGCTGTCCTTGAAGCTTGCGAAATAACCTGTCCGCTGGTTAAAAGCGTACCGTCCATATCCAGTGCAATCAAATCATATCTGCCCATAAAACTGTTCCCCCTTTATTTTATCTCGTATCCTCAGATACTATAACACAATTTGAAGGCCACGTCATATATAACTTTTTATTTTTCTCTTTTAAATTCTTTTATTTTGTGGTAGAATAGTTTTGCGCTAGAATTTTACTCTTAACCGCGCAATATAATTTCATATGTCGCTATAGCTCAGCTGGATAGAGCGACCGCCTCCTAAGCGGTAGGCCGGAGGTTCAAATCCTCTTAGCGACGCTGAAAACATCGCCGAAAACATTGATTTTTCAAGGTTTTCGGCGTTTCTCATTTTCCAAATAAATTTGAACTCGTAGCAATGTGCGATCAGCAGGAGCGTTTTTGCTGATCAAAATGGCTCTCCTGCTAATCGGAGAAAAAATCGTGCAAAAAAGTCTGCTAATTGAAAAGGCAAAAGTTACTCGTTCAAAGAGCTTTTTTCTGGTGTTACATAATCCCGTATGTTTGAATATATTGCCGTCCGTTTATATAATGAAAGAAAAAAGGACGGTGATATGAATGAGAGAAAAGAAAACTCATTTATATGTGGATAGTGAAGAAAGAAAACTCCTGTTGCATAGCCTTGTGGGATCAAATAATCAGCTCATACAGCAAGGAAGATATACGGATTGCGTTGATGAGCTTATTATCAAGGTTATCCATGCACCTGTAAGGAAAGTTAAGGGTAGAAATGGCAGGAAGAAGTGATGTGTGATAAGGAATTTAAAGAACTTGTGAAAATAGCGGTCGAGAAACTAAAAGACGAATCTGTATTGAAACTGTTACAAGCGGATGCAAGTTATCAAAAAGATAGTAATAATGAGGGAATTGCATAGGATGCCTTTAATCAGCTTGATTTGACAGAGAAACAAAGGGAAGTTTGTCAGCATCTTATAGATTGCAGGGATAAGCAGGATTTTGAATACGGTACTCATGCGTATATTGCAGGACTGATAGATGCGTTTCATATTATGGCGGTATTGTTCCACATATTATCGACTCATTTCATTTTATGTTTCAATGTAAGTATGGTATGTCTTTCCCCAATCACATAGCTGCGACAAGATAGGGTTAAGGGTTGCCCCTGTTTCGCTTAAAGAGTATTCAACTTTGGGAAGAACTTCTGGAAAAACTTTTCTTACGACGATTCCTTGTTCTTCCAGTTCCCGAAGCTGCCCCGTTAAAGTTTTTGTCGTAATACCGCCTAAAAACCTTTGCAGCTCGTTAAAGCGGATTGTCCCTTTTGATAATTGCCATAATATTTTTAGTTTCCATTTTCCGCTCAATATATTCAGACCGCTTTCTGGGCTTTGGCTCTGTACCGTTAGGGCTAAGTTTAGAGGAAACACAGGAATGTCTGGGTACATACGTTTCATCCATTTACATTAGACGGCATTAAGCGGCTAATGGCATTATGTGAGAAGTATTCAGAAATACATGTTATCTTCGGGCATTTAGGCAGCTCATAGAATTTGTAAGCCCTAACCAGACAACCGCAAAAATGGCGTTAGGTGAGAATATAGAAAAATTGTTGGATAGTCTTGGACTTGTTTCGTAGTTGTTTATCAAGCATAAAAAGTGAAAAGACAGAGCCAATGTCAGCTCGTTGGCTCTGTCTTTTTGAGGAAAACAGGATTACATATTGAGATTTTCATCTCCCCATTGTTTCATATGCTCAAAAACGGGAATAAAACTTTTACCTAAGTCAGTAAGGTTATACTCCACACGGGGAGGTACTTCTTTATAATCATGGCGGGTAATAAATCCGTCTGCTTCTAATTCCCGAAGCTGCTTTGTCAGGCTTGATTCCGTAATATCGCCGATATGTCTGCGAAGCTCCCCGAAACGGTGTATATCCCGAAAGGCAATATAATAAATGATTTCGATTTTCCATTTACCGCCTAAAATTTTTTGTATGGTAGAAACTGTTTTGCATCGTTCAACAGCCAATGTACTTTTTTTCATTCCTGCCACTCCTTTCTGAAATAGTATAACACGCCTTTTCTTAAAAATCAATGTACCGCTTTGATATAAGTACTACAAAAAAGTACAGTACTTGTAAAATCATTGTACAAAAGTATAATTAGGATAGACTACAGAAAACACCCTGCGGGTATTCCTATATGCACAAAAAGAAGCGCAGGAATAAGGAAAGGAGATGTGTTTATGCACTACACAGGAACAATTTGGCGACCGCCGTATGAAGCGGCATCACTTTTGTTAGAGGTAACGGCAGGCTGTACGCATCATAAATGCAAGTTTTGTACCTTGTATCATGATTTGCCGTTCAAATTCAGAATGTCCCCTCTGGAGGATATTGAGAGTGATTTACGGGAGGTTAAAAGAGCAACGAAAGGTTGGAACAGCGGGCGTATTGACCGAGTATTTTTGACGGGAGCTAACCCCTTTGTTTTGTCTTATGACAAATTAACTGCGATTGCAGAGCTAATCCGCAAATATCTTCCGTCAGTGAAATCTATCGGCTCGTTTGCGAGGATTACAGATGTTATTCCTAAAACCGATGAGGAGCTTGTTAAACTGCGAGATATGGGATATGACGGTCTGACAATAGGAATAGAAACAGGGGATGATGAAGCCCTGCGGTTTATGAATAAGGGATATACCTCTGCCGACATCATAGAACAATGCCAGAGATTAGATGCAGCAGGCATTCATTACAGTTTCTTTTATTTGGTAAGTATTTCTGGGGCAGGTCGTGGAGAAATTGGAGCAAAATTGACGGCTGATATATGCAACCAGATACACCCTACGCTCATCGGGGCAAATATGCTTACGATTTATCCCGATTCCGAGCTTTATCGAGAAATACAGCGTGGGAACTGGCATGAGGAGGGCGAACTTGAAAAATACAAAGAGGTACGGACACTGATTGAAAATTTGCAGATACCTACTATCTTTGCGGCAATGGGAGCTTCCAATGCGTACCAGTTTCATGGGCAGCTACCGAAAGATAAGAAAAAGCTGTTGGCGTTTCTCGATGAAATCATAGAAAATGTCAGCGAAGAAGAATTACAGAGGTATAGAAGAAGTGTCCATCATCTGTAAGAGCAACATTTTGTGGGTGTACCGTTATGTGCAGAGAACTACACAAAAATAAGAAAGCATCCTGTGGTATATCTTCACAAAAAGCAGCGCAAAAAGGAGGAAAGGAGCGATAATCACGCACTTTACAGGCAGAACTTGGCGACCGCCATATGAAGATCACTCAGTCATCATACAAGCTACGTCTGGCTGCACCTATAATAAATGCAAGTTTTGTAGTCTGTATAAAAATGAGTATTTCCGAATGTCGCCTATGGAAGAATTTGAGGAAGATTTGGCAGAGATAAAAGGCTATCAGCCATATGCAAGGAGAATATTCTGGACAGGGACAAATCCTTTTGCCATGAGTTACGAGAATCTGAAACTTAGGGCTTTGACCGTAAGGGATTATCTGATTAAATGCCAGACAATGGCTATGTTTGCGAGCATCCGTGATAGTAAAATAAAGAGGTGTGGCAGCTAAGGAAATTAAGGGCAATGGGTATTAATGGTCTAAGTATCGGCGTGGAAAGTGGTGATAACGAAACGCTTGCCCTTGCAAATTTTTGTTACTAATTAACTTCTAAATAAACTAATAAAATCTTCAATTTATGGAGAAATAAAATCAGAAAATTT
>Ga0137306_100595_pt1 | contig 46863 bp, 42 predicted proteins | sample Inofroosms_March_FD_97187 | JGI IMG/M metagenome (GOLD analysis project Ga0137306, IMG submission 97187) | Mouse cecal microbial communities from Vienna, Austria - N-Acetylneuraminic and N-Acetylglucosamine D2O microcosms_March | ecosystem: Host-associated > Mammals > Digestive system > Large...
CTGACATGTCCGGCGCAGTTTATTTTCTTCTTTTCTCGTAATGGTCTCCACTGCCTGGGCCGTAAGCCCCAGAGGGTCGCAGACGGAGACTCCCACAGTTTTCGACCCGAAATCCAATCCCATCATCCTCATGGTCCATTCCTCACGGCAAAATCAGAACACCATCAACAATCCAGCTGGCCTCTGCCACCTGGAATCCTCCTCATCCGCAACCTTTCGTCACCTTCTTATGACAGAACTGCCAGATCCGTCCCCGGCGACAAAATCTGACAGCTCCTGATGGGCGGCGGTTCTGCTGACAAAACCGCTGCTTTCAACGTACTCTACACGTAACTACCTTAATCTTGCATGAATGTACACAGACAAAAGCTCCTCCAGGATCTCATCCCGCTCTACCTTCATGATGAGACTCCTGGCGTTCTTATGGCTGGTAATATAGGTTGGATCTCCAGACATGATATAACCCACAATCTGATTCACAGGATTGTACCCCTTCTCGGTGAGAGCCTGGTATACCTGTGCCAGAACCTGGCTCACGTCCATCGTATTCTCTTGTACCGCCCTGAAAAATTGTGTGTTATGAATATCTCCCATCTGTCCTCACGTCCTTTAACTGTTCCTATCTATTCTATACTACTTTTTGATATCCGTAAAGGGAAATATTTATAAAATTTTCGTTCAGAACCGTTCATTCTTTTATAACAGGACCGATCTGCGCCATAAGATTATCAATATCTTCAAACATGGCGCTCTTGGTGGTACCCAGGCGGCTTGTGCGGTTGATGTGCTTTACGACCTCCTGGTACTGCTCCTTGATCTTGTCAAAAAATCCGCACAGAACTCCCAGAGCTGTCCGGGACTCTCCGATCACATCCGAGATCCGTGTATGTACCGATGTGGCTCCTTCTGCTGCCTGCGTGATCTTGTCGAACATCTCATAAGTTTCCTGTACCTTGTCAAGGCTCTGTCCCAAAGCCTGTCTGGAAACGTTGATACGGTCGCTGAGTCTGTCTGTACCCGCCTCTACATCCTTGATCCCCGAATCCACCTCTGCCGTCAGATCCTTGATCTCGTCTGCCAGCTTCTTCACTTCCATAGCCACCACGGAAAAACCTTTTCCCTTTTCGCCGGCTCTGGCCGCCTCGATAGAAGCGTTAATGGCCAGGATATTGGTCTGATCTGCGATAGATACGATCCTGCTCATCCTCTGCTTGATCTGTTCCACCGATTCCTGCAGAGCCGTAAAAGTGCTTCCCATCTCCGCGAAATGGGTTTCCACTTCCATGGAACTGTTCTTCAGAGTCTCCACCTCATCCTGGGCCCGGCTCACGGATCTGGCAATCTCATCCCGCACGGCCACAAACTGCTCCGAGGCTTCACTGACTCTCAAAAAGTCCTGTCCCATATCCTCCAGTTTCTCCTGAAAATGTTCTGCCTCTCCCAAAACACTGTCAAAACTGCTGCCTACCAGACTCAGCTCCCACAAAGACTGGACTTCCTTCTGGACCAGATCCGTGTGGTATTGTTTTAAACTGTCCATCACATACAGAACCGGGTACATATCCTTCTCCTTGTTCTGTTTTTTCTCTGTCTTGTTTTTATTGTCTCTGCGAAACAACATGCCTTCTTCTCCCCCTTATTCGAAAACAACACATGTCATAGATTGATTGACAAACTGGTTGTTGTAATGTTCTCCGTACCCTACCAGGCCTGCATGGCTTCCCAGCGCACTCATGTCTCTCAGATACTCCTGCATATAGCCGTTTTCGCTGAACAGTTTATAGCGGAAAAGGCAATTGACAGAAAACACTGCCGAACGTCTGGGGAAATCCTTTACGATCTTTTCGATGGTTTCCTTTACGATCTTCTTGTAATCTCCAAGCTCCAGCAGAATCAGTACATCAGAGTCGTTGACCTGTCTGAAACATGCCAGCGCATTGCCGCTTACCTCTTTGATGGAAATGATGCAGGTGTCATCCCCGTTGATTTTTCCAAAGGGATTCTTAAAAGTCTGGGTCAGGATCTGCTGTTCCGTTACATGAAGGATCTTCTGGTAAACTTCTCTGGCCGGTCTCCCGTTTAAGGATCCGATCATGTATCTGGCCCTGTCAGTATTGGAGGCAATAAACCGGTAGTTACCCATCTGGTGATAGATATTTTCTTTATATGCCTTCACCCTGCCTCCCTGATTCCTTACAAGGGCATAGGCCACTCCGTCTTCGTAAATCTTTCCGTTGGCAGATACTTTTCCCCCGTCTCCGGTCCCTCCTACCAGGGAAATATTCCTGCGCCTTAAAGCAGTATAGAAAGTAGTCAGCACACAGGCATCATTGCCGGAGCAAAAGTCGATGCAGATAGTATCTGTCTGGGAGGCATTGACCCTTCTCAAATCCTCTTCCAGCCTTCTGATGTACTTTACAGGCATTACCGATACCTGTTCCAGCACATTGGCCGCCGCGCTGACTCCATCCTGAAATGCCACCACTCCTACTCCGTTCTCAGCCACTCTGGTGTCATAGCACATCCCGATACAGCCGATGCTGGGCACCTGGGGATAAAGCTTCTCCAGTTCCCTTACATGATCCTCAAACTGACTGCTGTTGGACATCAGCAGAATCAGCTGAGGATTCACGAGCCCCCGGACCGCTTCTCTCAGATCTCCCCTCTGACTCATCCCAAAAAACTGTCTCACTGTTTTGTTCCTCTCTTCCCTCGATTTATCGTGTCTCTCTTTTGTGTATTATTATACGGCAGAAAACAGGACTCAGTCAAGAGATCATCTGCCTCCGGACAGATCCTCTTCCAGAAGCAGAATCTCGTCTGTAAGCATCTCTTTCAGGGTTCCGGTAACCATCTTCCCCCTCTTTTCCCGGTCCCACAAAACGGCGGCTTTTACATATTCTCTGGTATATCCCACCAGATAGTCCCTTCCGCCGATCACCGTCTTTTCCTCCATCAGAACTTCTTTTTTCTTTCCCAGAAAGCTCTTTCTGTATTCCAGAGACAGGGCTGCCTCTGTTTTCAGCAATATGTCGCTTCGTTCCGACTTGACGGACTCCGGGATCTGTCCGTCCATCCCGGCGGCCTTTGTCCCCTCTCTTCTGGAATATTTAAAAATATGCATCTCGTAAAACCGGATCTTTTTTACAAATTCCAGGGTTTCCCCGAACTCTTCTCCCGTCTCCCCCGGGAAGCCGACGATCACGTCGGTGGTGATGGCCGGGTTGTCAAACCACCTGCGCAGGATCCGGCAGCACTCCTCATACTCCCCGGCAGTATAATGACGGTTCATCCTCGTGAGCACCTGATCGCTGCCGCTCTGAAGGGACAGATGAAAATGGGGGCAGAGAGTCCTGAGCCCGGCCAGAGCTTCTGCAAATTTCTCTGTGATGATCCTGGGTTCCAGAGAGCCCAGCCGCATCCTTTTCAGCTCCTGGATCCTGTCCAGCCCTGTCATAAGGCCGAGCAGATCCTCCCTGTCGCTTTCCGGAAAATCCATGCCGTAGGAGCTGAGATGGATGCCTGTCAGGACGATCTCCTGGTATCCCTGTCCCGCCAGCTCCCTGACCTCGGCCAGGATATCTTCCGGTCCCCGGCTTCTCACCCTCCCTCTGGTATATGGGATGATGCAGTAGCTGCAGAACTGGTTGCATCCGTCCTGAATCTTGATAAAGGCCCTGGTATGTTCCGACACTCTTCTGATGCTGAGGGCCTCGTACTCCCGGGTCTTTCCGATATCAATCACATATCCTTTCCGGGCCTCTTCTCTCCCTGCGAAAAAATCTTCCAGGATCCCCGGCAGCTCTGCCTTTCTGTTATTTCCGATCACAATATCAACGGCAGGGTCCTTCTGCAGTTCCTCCCCCGCCGCCTGCACATAGCAGCCCGCCGCCACCACAGCTGCATGGGGATTCCTCTTCTTCGCCCGATGGAGCATCTGCCGGGATTTCCTGTCTGCTATATTGGTGACGGAGCAGGTATTGATCACATAGACATCGGCCGTTTCCTCAAATGCCACCAGCTCGTATCCGGCTTCCTCCAGAAGCTGTCCCATGGCTTCTGTCTCATAGGCATTCACTTTGCAGCCCAGATTATGTAAAGCAGCCTTTCTCATAGCTCTCCTCCTCTCTTTCTGTTCAGAACCAATCTTTCTCAAACTCCCTATTGACTTTTTCCGGTCATCTCTGTACTATTAGACATAGATAAATGACACAAAATTTAAGGAGGTTTTCCATGAAAACGGTACGCATTTCTTTAAACTCTATCGATAAAGTAAAATCCTTTGTCAATGATCTGACAAAGTTTGATGTAGATTTCGATCTGGTGTCCGGCAGGTACGTCATCGATGCCAAGTCCATCATGGGCATCTTCAGCCTGGATCTGTCCAAACCCATCGATCTGAACATCCACGCGGAGACCGAGAGCAGCGTTGAAGAGATCCTCAACATTCTGGCTCCTTACATCATAAAGTGATATTTTCTCTCAGATTCTGCTATGGCGGAGAAACGGGTGCCTTCCCATGGGGAAAGCACCTGTTTTTTACCAGCACATCATGACTTCACGGGTCTCTATGGCCGTCTTTGTCATCTGATCAATGTTTTCTTTTAATTTTTCCTCCGAATAACGGATCGTTCTGATATTGGGCTTGGTAACCGGATGCTTTGCCACAAAGATGGTACAGCAGTCTTCGTAGGGCTGGATGGAGGTCTCATAGGTGTTGATCTTCTCTGAGATATCCACGATTTCCTGTTTGTCAAATCCGATGACAGGGCGGAACACAGGCATGGTGCACACGTCGTTGGTGGCTGCCAGGGACTGGACGGTCTGGGATGCCACCTGACCGATGCTCTCCCCGGTGATCAGAGCCAGACATTCCGACTCCTCTGCGATGGCCTGGGCGATGCGCATCATATAGCGGCGCATGATGATGGTCAGTTCCTCATGGGGACACTGCTCGTAGATATACAGCTGAATATCCGTAAAATTTACCACATGGAGCCTGATCGGACCTGCATAGCGGGCCACCAGCTTCGCCAGATCCACCACCTTCTGCTTCGCCCTCTCGCTGGTGTAAGGCGGAGCGTGAAAATAGACGGCCTCGATCTTCACTCCCCTTTTGGCGATCATATATCCGGCCACCGGGCTGTCGATGCCGCCGGACAAAAGGAGCATGGCCTTGCCGTTGGTTCCCACAGGCATACCGCCGGGACCGGGGATCATCTGAGAGTAGATGTTTACCACATTTCTCACTTCCACATGAAGCATGACCTGGGGCTGATGTACGTCTACCTTCATCTCCGGATAAGCCTTAAGCACCGCCTCTCCCAGGTCCCGGTTCATCTGCTCGGAATTGACCGGATAGTTCTTGTCCGCTCTCCGGGAGTCCACCTTGAAGGTCAGGTCCCGGGAAGGGTACACCTGACGGACATATTCCAGCAGTTCTTTTTTCACGCTTTCGAATTCTTTCTCGCCGGTCTGGAACATGGGGCAGATCCATGCGATGCCGAAAACCGTCTTCAGGGCCTCGATGACGTCTTCATAGTCATAGTCCCCTTCCGCCTTCACGTAGATCCGGCCGATCTCCTTAGTCACCGCGAAGCTTCCATCCACTGTCTTTAATGCGTGGCGGATCTGCTTCATCAGGGCGTCTTCAAAAAGGTATCGGTTCTTGCCCTTTGTCCCGATCTCCGCGTATTTGATCAAAAATGACTGATATAACATGATTTTTTCCTTTCTCGTCCTCCGGTTTTACCCTCTCCGGTACCGGCGCAGCACAGGCAGAAGCTCTTTTAAGGTGTCTATGGCATAATCGATCTCTTCTTTTTTGTTGAAGAGCCCGAAGCTGAACCGCAGGGTGGCATCCAGAAGATCCTGTCTGACCCCGATACCTCTGAGAGTCCCGCTGACCCCCGGATGGCTGCTGGAGCAGGCGGAACCGGAGGACACATAGATTCCCCGTTCTTCCAGTGCGTGGAGCAGCACCTCGCTGCGGACCCCCTCAAAGCTTATGCTCACGATCTGAGGAGCGCTGTCTCTGCCCGGGCGGCTGTTGACCACACAGCCTTCGATCTCCCGGATCCGTGTCATGAGATAGTCCTTCAGTTCATACAGATAGTCTGTTTTTTCTCTGTGGTTGGTATAAATTTCCCTGGCCGCGGCTCCAAGGCCTGCCACTCCGGGTACGTTTTCCGTCCCTGACCGCATCCCCGCCTGCTGGCCGCCGCCGTATATGAGAGGTTTCACCTTTACTTTATCCCGGATATACAGAAAACCCACACCCTTGGGCGCGTGAAGCTTATGACCGCTGACACTCATGAGATCAATGTGCTGGCGGCCGGGGCGGATCTCATATTTGCCGTAGGCCTGGATAGCATCCACATGGAACAGGGTTTCCGGGCTGATCTCCTTTATAACTCTTCCGATCTCCTCCACCGGTTCCACGGCTCCCACCTCATTGTTCACATACATAACGGACACGAGAATGGTATCAGGCCGAAGCTGCTCTTTCAGAGTCTCCAGGCTGATATGGCCCTGGCCGTCCACAGGCAGGTAGGTGATCTCAAATCCCTGTTCCTCCAGAAACCCCAGAGTATTGTAAACGGACGAGTGTTCTATATTGGTGGTGATGATATGGTTCCCTCTCCGCCGGTTGGCCATGGCGGCGCCGATGAGAGCCATATTGTTGGACTCGGAACCTCCGGAGGTAAAGACGATCTCTTTCTCCCGGACTTTCAGGCTTCTGGCGATCACTGCCCTGGCTTCTCTGATATACTGCTCCGCTTTCACTCCCATAGAATGTTTTGCGGCCGCATTGCCGTAATCCTCTGTCATGGTCCTGACTACAATGTCTTTCACACAGTCAAAAACCCTGGTTGTCGCTGAATTATCAAAATATGCTTCCATCTGTCTCCTCCTCACATGGTTTCCAGCAGATATCCGGCCACGGAAAGGACCATGAGACCTGCCGTCTCTGTCCGGAGGATCCGCCTTCCCAGGGAAACCGGCACCGCTCCGGCAGACTCTGCCCCGGAGATCTCCTCCTCCTCAAACCCGCCTTCCGGACCGATGAAGATCCCCGCGTCCATACCCGGCCGGATCCTCCCCAGCTGTTCCCTGAGGGTCTTCATGCCTTCGGCCCGTTCATAGGCAATGATCTTTACGGGAAAGGGACCCGCATAAGCCAGAGCTTCCTTAAAAGACAGGACTCCTCTGACCACGGGGATGACGCCGCGCCCGGACTGCTTGGCCGCGCTCTCGGCGACGGCGTTCCATCGGGCCGTCTTTGCCTCTACCTTTTTCTTATCCAGCTTTACGATGGTCCTTCGGGTAATGACAGGGATCACCTCAGAGACTCCCAGCTCCACGGCCTTCTGGATCACCAGCTCCATCTTGTCGCCTTTGGGCAGTCCCTGAAACAGATGAAGGCGGGCGGGCAGTTCCCCTGTCCGGTCCGACCTGGACAGGATCCGCGCCATGACCTGATCTGTTCCGATATGGCAGATCTCACATTCATAGCCCGTTCCCTCTCCGCCGCTGATAAACAGAGGCTCCCCCTGTCTCATCCTCAGCACATTGCGGATATGGTTTACGTCCGAGCCCCGGATGACGACGGTTTCTTCACCGATCTGATCTTCTGTAACAAAAAAATGGTACACGTTCTTTTACACCTTTCTGGCCGTCACGCAGACCCATTCCCCCTGGTATGTGGTTTCCACAATCTCCAGCTCCTGATTTGCTTCCAGAGCCTCTCTGACAGCCTCCTCCTTGGTGTTGATGATACCGGAAGCGATGAAAAGCCCTCCCTTCTTCAGGTGAAGAGGGATCTCTTTCTGGAGCATGATGATCACCGGCGCCAGGATGTTGGCCACGGCTATATCACAGCACTCTGTCCCTGCCATGGCCTGAATCTCCTCATCATCGATGATGTTGCCCTGAACTACCTGAAAACTGCCGTCCCCGATCTGATTGGACTCCAGGTTCTCCCCGACGGCCGCAACGGCATTTTCATCCAGATCCGTGCCGAAGACATGGCCTGCTCCCAGTTTCAGAGCCGTGATGCCCAGAATCCCGCTTCCCGTCCCCACATCCAGGATCCTGGAACCGTGATGTACATATTTTTTCAGCTGCCGGATACACAGCTGGGTGGTCTCGTGCTGCCCCGTGCCGAAAGCAGTGCCGGGATCGATCTGAATCAGCAGCTTGTCTCTGTGCTCCTTTGGCACCTGCTCCCAGGTAGGCTTGATCAGGATATCGTCCACGGTAAAAGGCTTAAAATACTGTTTCCAGTTATTGATCCAGTCCTTGTCCTCGGTCTCTGACGATGTGATAGTCCTCTCTCCCAGGTCCACAAACCGGCTCAGCTCGTCGAGCCCCTCCTGGATCTCTCTCATGATGCGGTCCAGCTCCGACAAATCTTCCAGGTAGAAGCTGACCTTTGCCACCCCGTCGTCAGGCCCCATGTCCGGCAGAATGTCGATAAACATCCCTTTGGTCTCTGCCTCCGTAAGAGGAACATGATCTTCGATCTCGATTCCTTCGATCCCGATCTCGTCAAAAAGACTGCTCACCAGATCCACCGCCGCCGTGGTGGTGGTCAGTGTAAATTTGGTCCATTTCATATCGGCCTGTTCTCCTTTATATTCATTCTCTCATCGCCCTGATGCTTCATTATAACCTGAACTTGCCGTGAAAACAATACCGTTTCCTTCAAAAAAACTCTTAAAGCCCGGACACGTGTCTGTATCCAGGCTTTAAGAGTATAACTTAGGAAAGGTATTCTATATTCTCTCAATTATTCCTCTGCCGGCTTTTGGTGATTTGAAATCAGCACAAAGGGCGTATATACAACTGCCGCCAGAAGAATACAGAGAAGCTGTGTAATGGCTGCTCCGATGGATCCGCCGGAAGACAGGAATGCCATCAGCATAGGCGGTGTGGTCCATGGAGAGTTTACTACCATCCGTCCGCAGAACCCGATGGAAGTCATAAAGTAGGCAAAACTGGCCGACACTGCCGGAGCGATCATAAAGGGAATGGCCAGAATCGGGTTCAGCACGATGGGAAGACCGAAAGTAACCGGCTCATTGATGTTGAAGAACGCACACGGGATGGCGATTCTTGCAACAGCCCTGTAATCGTCTCTCTTGGAGAACAGCAGGATCGAAATCAGCAGTCCGCCTGTGATTCCTGCACCGGTAATGATGGAGAAGCAGGACAAAAACGGAGAACAGATGATATTGGGAATGGCTGTTCCTGCCGCATAAGCCGCCTCATTCTCTGCATAAGCTGCCAGAAGAATGGGAGAATATACTGCTCCAAGGGTCTGGGTTCCATGGATACCGAATACCCACAGCACCGTGGTCATAAAGATCAGGAACAGATATCCCGGAAGTCCCGTCAGGATGTTCATCAGCGGTCTCTGGATGAAAGTGGTAATCGCCACAAATACGGACATGCCTGTGATCATCTGGAACACAAATCCCACAGTAGAGATGATCAGGATAGTAAGCGCTGCCGGGAACAGGATGGTGAAGGAACGGGCCACATTGGAAGGCACGCTCTCCGGAAGCCGGATCTCCAGTTTTCCGCTCTTGATCAGGCGGCAATAGATCTCTGTGGCGCACAGTGCGGTGATCAGACCTACAAACAGACCTTTTGCATCCGTGTAGCTTGCCGCCAGCACGCTGGCCACTTCATGAACCACGCCCTCGGACACATCACAGTTGACAGTTGCGGTAGTAAGACACAGGGATATGTAGGAACCCAGGGCCACGGGGGCAACCGTAAAGTCCTTCATGCCGTAGCTCTCAGACAATCCCAGCGCGATCAGTATGATGATTCCGATACTGATAAAGTTCATGGTACCATAGTTGGCAGCCGTAAAGATCGGGGACAGATTAGCCAGCCAGCTCATACCCGGCAGATTGGCCACGCTGACATATCCTGGTCTGGTGTTGCAGACAACGTTGGAAATCAGCGTACAGAACGCACCCGTAACAACTACGGGAAGCAGCGATGTAAAGGCGTTTCTGATAGCTCCCAGATGTCTCTGATTTGACAATTTTGCTGCAAATGACAGCATTCCGTTCATCAGTTTTTCTACCATCTTGCAGCACCCCCCTTCTTCTGGCTTGTACTTTTGTTTTTTGTCAATCTCCTTTTCATTGTGCAGCCTCCTGACTTCTTGTTCGGTTTTTGATGAGATAATTATAAGATTTATCTCCTCTTTTGACAATACGCCCTGGACAATGCGGTATTTTTTACCTAAATCTAAAAGAAATCAGAATTTTTTTCGGAACAATTTACCATTCCGGCCGTTCTCTCTCCCTGGTCCAGCTCTTCATGTTCTCCAGATTCTCTTCGTAATCTTTCATGAACAGGATCATATACAGCATGTCCAGCACATAGGACAGCTTGGTCCTGGAAGCAAAATTCCCCAGCTTGCCCGTAACCGCCTCCTCGCTGTCCACGATCACCGCGTAATGGACCCGGTTGATATTGGGGCTGTCCTGGTTGGCGGTAATCAGACAGATGTCGCTTTTCATGCTCTTCAGTTCTCCGATCCACCGGTTGATGCGGCGGCTGTCCGCATACTGGGACACCAGCAGGGCGGCCGGTCTTTTGCACCTCCGCTTTTTATACAGATTATTGTTAAACCCGTTATTCATCAGAGGATTAAAAAAGGGAAGTCCCAGCTTTGCCGTCTTGCACAGAAAATCCATGGCCAGAACCAGAGACTGCTGGGATCCCAGAACATACACCGCATCCGCCCGGTACAAAACGTCGGCCACGTTTTTCAGTACTTTGATATCCACCGTATGATACGCATCGGACAGAGCCTGGTAATGAAGATTAAAAAATATCCGGGGGAAATCTTCTACACGGTCCTCGGGTCCCACAGGAATATTTACATCTGCATTTTTGGATTCCACCACCAGCCGGTCCAGCTCTGTGGCCAGCTTGATCTTCAGTTCCGTAAATCCCTCAACACCGACTTTTTTGCACACCCTCCCGATGGTAGACGGTGAAGAATAGGTCAGCTCCGCCAGTTCCCTGATGGTGGCCTTCACTGCCGTTTTAGGATGGGTTACAATGTAATTCACTACTTCCATTTCCGAACTGGTGAAAAGCTGCTCTTTTCTCAATTGACATAAAATCGACATCAGGATCCCTCCTTACGACAAGTTTCTCAGATATTCTTCGATTCGGCAGTATTTGCCGCTGATGCCTGCGTGTTCCATAAGCTGAGGGTCCCTGCACAGAGTAATCCTCTCGGTGATGGGGCCGAAACGGCGCTCGATCTGCCGGTATTTCTCCGCATCAGGCACTCTCCGGAACTTGTTTCTGGCGGCCAGTCCGCTGCCTCTCACCTCGCACAGGCTGCAGCTGTTGTCTTCCGTATCATAGACCACCATGTCAAATTCTCCTGTGGCCAGCTGCATCTTGAATACCTGATACCGGCCGGAAAGAGCCTTTTCTGTCTCCATGAGGACCATCTCTTCCAGCATCCGTCCTCTGACTTCCCCAAGGATCTGTTCTGCAAATCCTTTTTTCTCTACCTGGCTCATCTGTCCGAACCTCTCTCCGCTTAAGACCTCCTGCAGCAGAGTCTGCACCTGGCTGTACCGGATTCCCGGCTGTGCGAAGATCACCTTCTCCACAGTCTCCCCTCCCTGTCTGGCCGTCTCCGCCGGGCACTCCACGATCAGGTCCAGAGCCACCAGTGCCTCCTTGATCTGAGACACATGGGCTTTGGTCAGCCCGGAGGCCTGCTCGCTGCGGAGCCGGTCATTGCGCAGGTTCCAGACGGCGATCCGGAAGTCATGAAAAGCCTGATTGCCGGAAACCGCAAGAAACAGAAAATTCAGATTCATGTCCTCCATGACCCGGTCCACCGCCCCCATGAGCTCTCCCGTGTCCAGAAGGGTTCTGAGACTGGCAAACTGGCTCTTGTCTTTGCTTGCTGTCAGAGAGCGCTGGATGTTGCGGCATATGGCGCTTTCGATATATTCCCTGGTGGACTGACTGTCCCGGAACAGGGCAAAGGTCTCCCGGGGGCCTGAGTTCTCCTCCTGGCCGCCGGCAGGTTTTCCCGCCCGCAGAGTGCCGCCGTAGCGGATATACTCGTCAATGTTGTCCACTCCCAGAAGCCGGCTGTACTCTCTGAAAGGGATAAACGTGGTCCTCACCGTTATGGCACGGTCAAACAGTTCCTGACGCAGAGCCAGGCCAAAGGCAAGGGAATCCGTTCCTGTCAGAACGATCCTCATCCCCTGAGCCCCGTAGATATCGGAGAGAAGGGCCGCGGAGTCGATAAAATCATCCATCAGAGTGACCTCATCGATAAATACATACCGGTATCCCATCTGATACAGCTTCTTCAAATCACGGCTCATGATCTCCATATTGTCGGCGGCAGTGGTCTTGATATAGGCCGTCTTTTTTACCTGTTCCACGTCCATATCCAGAATGGCCTGGCGGATCATGGTAGTCTTGCCGGTCCTCCTCAGGCCTGACACGATGCACACCCTCTCGCCGCCCTCTCCCTCAAGATAGGCAGAGAGCTGCTTATAGCAGTCCCTTTTTTTGTGGCTCTGGATGTTGCCCGCCATGGCCAGAAGCTCCTCCCCTATGAGGACATTGGTTTCGAATTCCGGCTCCGCATATGTTTTTCCGTTCCTTTTCCTCTCGCCCCCATAAGTCCTTCTGGAGTCTTTGTCCTTCTGGTTCAGCTCCTTCAGCCTCTGCTGCAGCTCCCTGCGGCGGCTGATCTGATCCTGGATCTCCTCCAGCTCTTCTTCCTTAATATACTGGCTCTTTATCTTACCGCTCTCTGTCCACTGGCGATAGTACCGTATTTTTCCATGAATATTCTTTTTCGAGATATAACCTACTGGCAGCTCTCCGATCTGCTCTTCCAGCTCCTGGATCTCTCTTGTCAGGTCCTCCATATTTTCCATATCTGCCGTACACCTCCGTTTCTCCTGTCTGCATTGTAACCTATCGCACTGAGGATTGTCAATAAGGTTACCCCCCAGAATTTCCCACCCCATCTTATTTCGTTTTTGCAATAAAACTCATTTCTCATGCATTATTCTATTGAACGGATGATAAAGGCTTCTGTTCTGAACGGATTCCAAAAAAAAACGAAACAAGGGACAATCTGAAATTCCTGCTGCATTACGCATTACAGCCTCAATCACAACAATTTCAGGATATCCGGCAGAACACAGGCCGAAAGGGCAGACCGCGCAAAACGGCCTGCCCTTTCACTTTTTTTCTGTCGGCTCATGCCGGATCCTTACAAAACGGGATCCGTCTGATCTCGATCATCTGTTTTTCTGTCCTGTACTCCGCTCCTTCTATGAGCCCTCTGTCCTCATATTCCGCTTCCCCCGACTGATTGTCATAGGGATCTTCTCTCAGATGTGTCCTGGGCGGTGTGAACTCCTGCTGAAACCCGCTGCACAGAGGGATTCGGAAAGGATCAAGATTGCCGAAATAGAAATCCCACCGTTCTCTGTTTCCTTCCCGCCAGGCGGCTCCGCCGAAGGAACCGTCCGCATACAGATACCCGTAAGACTCAACGTAAAACCAGGCCCAGTCATGGCAGCCGATATCAAGAGGCGTCCCGTACAGGCCTGACTGCCAGCCGGCCGGGATCCCTGCGATCCGGCACATGGTGATGAACAGCAGGGCATAGATCCCGCAGTCTCCTTTAAGCCCCGTAGCCATATATTCCGGCAGATTGTCAATGGTGGCGTACTGTCTCACAAAAGAATACATGATATGGGTCGTGATGTAGTCATAGATTTTTCTGGCTTTTTTCAGAGGATCCGTCTCATCTCCCACCACCTGCCCGGTCAGCATTTTCAAATAAGGGGTAAATCTGATATGAGGCGGCTGCTCCTCAAGGTACGGGGCCAGATCCTCCGGAGTCCCTTTCGGATTTTTCTCTTCTTCGGCCGCTCCCGGTTCCAGCCTGGTATATCCTGTATGGTTCTCAAACTCATACTCCACCCAGAATTCCTGTCCCGGCTCCAGCCTGGTCTCCATGCAGACCGTCCTCTGGGGAGCATACGCCGGAACCGTCCTGACAGGCTCCATGGAAGTTCCCAGAAGCCTGAAATGTTTCACCTGGCCCTGCTCCACCGGCACAGGCAGATGTACCCGGATCAGGGACCCGATCCTCTCCGCCTCCTTCTCCACTCTCAGAGAGGTCCTGACATGCATCCTGTAAGCCAGCCCGCCTTCTGCCTTCATGGCCGAAACTGTCTCATCCAGAAGACGGCTTCCCCTGATACGGTCCTCCACCTTCGAAGGATCTTTCAGTCTGGGCCACAGTTCTCTCCTGGTCTTGAGAAGGTTCTCAATAAAGTTGTCTTTATACCGGACCTGTCCGTTGACAAAGATCCATTCCGCCCCGCCTTCATCCCGAAGCCGTTCCAGTTCTTCCCTGGTAGCTCCTTTCAGGGTTTCTTCAAGACGTTCCAGGGCCTCTTCTTCCGTATAAATGTACGAAAGAGGCAGCCGCCTCAGGATCCACTTTTCCAGCTCCAGTCTTCTTCGGAGAGGTTTTGGGATATCCTTTTTCAGAACCAGATCGATTACTTTCCGGGCCCTGTCAAAATCTCCGTACCATTTTAATTTCTGGATATCCTCCGGCAGACTCACGGACAGATACTGGAGATCCTCAAACCTGACATTCTCTTCCATCATGATTTCTCCTTCTTCTGATTTTTTCTGTATCACGGCCTGATCCCGCCTCCGGTCACTGCCGTCTTTCCACCGCATCGATGGCAGAGATCACCGCATTGCGGAATCCGTTTCTCTCCAGGGCCGCCACGCCTCTGATAGTGGTTCCTCCCGGCGAACACACTCCATCCTTCATGGCCCCCGGATGCCGCCCTGTGGCCAGCTGCAGTCCCGCCGTCCCCGCCACCATCTGACTGGCCAGCTTGTAGGACAGTTCCCGGGGAAGGCCGTGGAGCACCGCCCCGTCACTTAAGGCCTCGATAAACATGGCGGCAAAAGCCGGGCCGCAGCCGCTTAAGGTTCCCGCAATGCCCATATGAGCTTCATCCACCACTTCCACCAGGGCGACGGATCCCAGCAGTTCATTTATGAGGCCAAATTCTTCTTCTGTCAGGGAATGCTTCTGTTCACAGAGGATGATCCCCTGTCCCACGGCCACCGGCGTATTGGGCAGGGTACTGAGATGATGAGTCCCCGGAACCAGGAATTCTTCAAATTTATCAAAAGAAAAATTGACTGCCACGGACACCAGGATCTTGCCCCGGAGCCTGTCCCGGACCGGCCGGAGCACCTCCTCCACCAGATAAGGTTTTACGGCCACAACGACCACATCCGACTCTTCCACGGTCTCCTCCGCACTGCGGCAGCCGCGGATCCCGTACTTTTCTGCGTTTCTGCACAGCCTGTCCCAGTGAGCGGCACAGGCACGGATCCTGTCCGCCGTCACTGCCTTCCGCAAGATCAGCCCCTCTGCCATGGCCTGAGCCATGTTGCCGAAACCGATAAATCCGATCCTGACTTCTTCTTTTCTCATCATTTCCAGCTCTCCTTCCTGTCATATGGCAACGGCGGAAAGCATCCCAAAAGCCGGGATGCTTTCCGCCGTTCTATGTTCTATTTGTTAAAAAGTCCCTTTTTCTTATGTCCTGTCTCCTCTTTCGGAGTCCTTCCGTTCATCAGATCGTCAAACCGTCTCAAGGCCTCTTTCTGCTCCTCGTTCATCCGCTCCGGCACCTGGACTACCAGGGTCACATAGTGATCGCCCCGGACAGCCCTGTTTCTCAGGGAGGGAACGCCTTTGCCCTTCAGCCTTACTCTGGTGTCTGTCTGGGTTCCCGGCTTCACCTCATACTCTACCTCTCCGTCTACGGTCTTGATGCGGATAGGACCTCCCAGGGCCGCCACAGCGAAGGAAACCGATACGGTAGAGTAGATGCTGGTCTCCCTGCGGACAAAGATGGGATGTTTGGATACCACGGCCTCTACCAGCAGATCGCCTCTCTCCCCGCCGTTGACTCCCGGTTCTCCTGCTCCTGACATGCGGATGCTCTGTCCGTCATCGATGCCTGCCGGAATCGTCACTTTCAGCTTCTTTCTTCTCGTAATGTACCCGGTCCCCCGGCAGTCGGCACACTTCTCCCTGATGATCTTGCCGGTTCCGCCGCACTCCGGACAGGTCCTCACATTCTGCACCATACCCAGGCCGAAGACAGACTGCTCCGCCTCCACGATCTTGCCCTTACCCTTGCATCGGGGACAGGTCTCCGGGGAAGTGCCTGCCTTGGCCCCTGTCCCGTGGCAGGTACCGCACTCCTCCCTGTAATTGATCTCCAGCTCCTTCTCACAGCCGAAGACCGCCTCCTCAAAAGTGATCCTGACACTGGCCTTCACGTTGGCTCCCTTCATGGGGCCGTTATATCTGGAGCTGCTTCTGGAGCGCCCGCCGCCGAAGATATCCCCGAAGATGTCTCCGAAGATATCTCCCATATCCGCTCCGTCAAAACCTCCGAAGCCGCCGAAACCTCCAAAGCCGCCTCCGCCGGCGCCTCCGTCAAAAGCGGCGTGTCCGAACTGATCGTACTGCCGTCTCTTCTCGCTGTCGCTCAGAACGCTGTAGGCCTCCGATGCCTCCTTGAATTTCTGCTCTGCCTCCGCATCACCCGGATTGGCATCGGGATGATACTTTTTTGCCAGAACACGGTACGCCTTCTTGATGGCCGCATCGTCGGCATTCTTCGGAACGCCCAGGACTTCATAGTAATCTCTCTTGCTCTCTGCCATACTGGTCTGCCTTTCCCACTGTTCAGACACCGCAGAAAAGTGCTGTACTCCTACAACACTTTTCTGCTATGTCTCATGTGTTTTTTTAAACCTCTCTGAAATCCCCGTCAATGACGTCATCGTCAGGCTGGCCGGCCGTGCTCTGTCCTGCTGCGCCCATGTCGGGACCGGCTGCCTGAGCCTGCTCATATACTTTGGCGAAGAGAGCCTGGGCGCTTGCCATCAGCTTTTCTCTGCCTGCCTTGATATCCTCTACCTGGGCATCTGTCATCTCGTCTACAGGAGCCCGGTTGATCGCCTCCTTCAGCGCGTTCAGATCAGCCTCCACGGCAGCCTTGTCGTTGGCTGCGATCTTATCGCCTACCTCTTCCAGAGCCTTCTCCGTCTGGAATACCATGGAGTCCGCATCGTTTCTCGCATCGATGGCTTCCTTGCGCTTCTTATCCTGTGCCTCGTACTCGGCTGCTTCCTTCACTGCCTTCTCGATGTCTGCGTCAGACATGTTGGAACCGGAAGTGATGGTGATATGCTGTTCTTTGCCGGTGCCCAGATCCTTGGCGGATACATTGACGATACCGTTGGCATCGATATCGAAGGTAACTTCGATCTGAGGCACGCCTCTTCTGGCAGGAAGGATACCGTCCAGACGGAACTGACCCAGAGTCTTGTTGTCTCTTGCAAACTGTCTCTCACCCTGCACTACATGGATATCCACGGCCTCCTGGTTGTCGGCAGCGGTGGAGAACACCTGGCTCTTCTTGGTGGGGATAGTCGTATTTCTCTCGATCAGTCTGGTGGCCACGCCTCCCATGGTCTCGATGGACAGGGACAGAGGAGTCACATCCAGAAGAAGGATGTCGCCTGCGCCTGCATCGCCTGCCAGCTTGCCGCCCTGGATAGCCGCGCCGATGGCCACGCACTCATCCGGGTTCAGGCTCTTGGACGGCTCATGGCCTGTAAGCTGTTTTACTTTCTCCTGAGCTGCGATCATACGGGTGGAACCGCCTACCAGAAGCACCTTGCCCAGCTCGGAAGCAGTGATGCCCGCGTCTCTTAAGGCGTTCTGAACCGGGACTGCGGTCCTCTCGATCAGGTCGTGGGTCAGCTCGTTGAATTTGGCCCTGGTCAGGTTCATATCCAGATGCTTCGGCACATTGTCCTTAACCGTGATGAAGGGGATGCTGATGCTGGTGGTTGTAGCCGTGGAGAGCTCTTTCTTGGCCTTCTCGGCTCCTTCCTTCAGTCTCTGAAGGACCGCCTTGTCTCCGGACAGGTCGATGCCCTCTGCCTTCTTAAATTCATCGATCATCCACTGGATAATCCTGTTGTCAAAATCGTCGCCGCCCAGTCTGGTGTCTCCGTTGGTGGAAAGTACTTCGATGACGCCGTCGCCGATCTCGATGATAGACACATCAAAAGTACCGCCGCCCAGGTCGTATACCATGACCTTCTGCTCCTTCTCATTGTCCAGGCCGTAAGCCAGGGCCGCAGCCGTAGGCTCGTTGATGATCCTCTTTACATCCAGACCCGCGATCCTTCCCGCGTCCTTGGTGGCCTGGCGCTGGGCGTCGTTAAAATATGCGGGAACCGTGATGACCGCCTCGGTCACAGGCTCTCCCAGATAGCTCTCCGCATCTGCCTTCAGCTTCTGCAGGATCATGGCGGAGATCTCCTGAGGAGTATACTTCTTTCCGTCGATATCTACCTTGTAGTCCGTTCCCATATGCCTCTTGATGGAAGCGATGGTCCTGTCGGCGTTGGCCACTGCCTGACGCTTCGCCGGGTCTCCTGCCAGTCTCTCGCCTGTCTTGGAAAATGCCACCACAGAGGGGGTGGTCCTTGTTCCTTCTGCATTGGCGATAACAGTGGGTTTACCGCCTTCCATAACGGCCACACAGCTGTTTGTTGTTCCCAGGTCAATACCTATAATCTTGCTCATTGTTTTTTCCTCCTATATGAAATCCGTTTTTTTGATAGTTCTGCTAATTTGCCACCTGAACCATGGTATGCCTTACGACGCTGCCCCGGTACAGATAACCCTTCTGAAGCTCCTGAGCCACCACATTCTCTCCCAGATTCTCGTCTTCCACGTGAAGCACCGCATTGTGGAAATTGGGATCAAAAGGCTGTCCCTGGGCCCGGATCGGTTCTACTCCCGCCTCCTCCAGGTTCTTCAGAAGCTGCTTATAAATCATCTCCATGCCCTCGGCAAAGGGACTTCCCTTGGCATCCTCAGGCATAGAGTTTAAGCCTCTCTCAAAATTGTCGATCACCGGCAGGATCCTCTCGATGATGTCCTTGGCGCCGATCTCAAACATGGCTGACTTTTCTTTCTCTGTCCGCTTTCTGAAATTGTCGAACTCTGCCATGTTTCTGCGGAGCCGGTCCGTCAGTTCCTCGATCTGGGTATCTCTCGGATCCTTCTTTTCCTTCTTCCTGCCGAAAAATCCCTTCTTACCCGGTTCCTTCTCTTCCTGGCCCGCCTTCTCTTCCCCGGCCTCACCGTCACCGGCTGCCTCCGGGGTCTCTGCCTCTTCCTCCCCGGCCTGTTCCGATCCCTCCGAAACCTCCTCCGGCTCTCTGCCGGTCTCTGCCGTTTCCTCCTGGCCGTTGTCCTCCGGATTCTCTTCTGTCTGATCCGGATTTAAATTCTTCTCTTCTTCGGTCATATCTTCTTTTCTATTCTCCTCGTTCACCGTGTTCACTGCCTTTCTTCTTTTTTAAAGGTCGCATCCAGCTGTGTCATCAGGGTTCTCAGGGTCTTCAGTACTTTCTCATAATCCATCCGCTTGGGGCCTATGATGCCTATGGTCCCTTTAAGGCCTTCTCCCAGTTCATAGGTGGCAGTCACCACGCTGCAGTCTCTCATGGCCTGGACCGGAGTCTCGTCTCCGATATAGACCTGGATCCCCGTCTCACCGTCTGTTCCCCCCACCAGCTCCTGCAGAGTCTCCGTATGCTCCAGGGTGCTCAGAAGCTCGCTGGCCTTCTGACTGTCGCTCAGTTCCGGATACTTGAAAATATTCGTGGCCCCGCTGGTGTAGATCTGAAAATCTTCCTCGTCCGCCTTGATGGCGGCCGCAACTTCGCTGAGTACCAGATCCACCACCTGGCTGAAATTCCCTGCCTGCTCCTTCAGCCGGCTGATCACTCCCAGGTTGATCTCCTCGATGGTCAGGCCGTTTAAATTTGTATTGAGAAGAATGTTCAGGTTCAGAAGTTCATCCTGGCTGATCTCCTCATCAATGGTCACCATGGTATTCTTGACGATGTTCCCCTCCACCACTGTCACGATGAGGAGCTTATGGACATCCACTCTTGACAGCTGAATAAACTTCAGCTTATTCTGGTGATACTGAGGACCGCTGATCATAGCCGCATAATTGGTGTTGCTGGCCAGATTCTTGGCCAGGGCCTTGAGCACCAGCTCCAGGCGGCCCATGCGCTGGACCATCATCTCCTTGATCTCCATGACCTCATTGTCCTTCTCCTCCAGGATCCGGTCCACATAGAAACGGTATCCCTTGTCAGACGGAATTCTTCCCGCCGAAGTATGAGGCTGGACGATGTAGCCCATCTCTTCCAGGTCGGACATCTCGTTGCGGATCGTGGCGGAACTCCATTTGGAATTCACATACTTGGAAATGGTTCTGGATCCCACCGGTTCCCCGGTCTCCATATAGTTCTTTATGATGGCCTTTAAAATCGTGACCTTACGCTCATCCAGCTCCATATCCCTCGTCCTTTCCCTTCGATTTGAGCTTGTTAGCACTCATTCTGGTTGAGTGCTAATTTCTATGCTCTTAATATAGTCCCTTGATTCCTTTTTGTCAATACCTTTTTTTTAAGTTACTTAAAATCTCTTTTCTTCCACATTTCTGCCGCTAAATACCACTTATGTTCCATATCCCCACTTTTCCCGGCTTTTTCCATGGGAAAATCTTACGATTTTATCAAATTCCCCCCACTTTTCCATGATTTCCTTGACATTTAACACATTTGTAATATAATTGTAATCAGCATAACAAGCCTTCATTTACAAAATCAACAGAGGAGAGAATTATGAAAAGCACATTATTATGGAACATATCGGCTGCTTTCGCAGGCCTGGCCTGCTGTCTCGCAGTCCCCTTTTCCGCCATGGCTGCAGTTCCCTCCGGAACTGCGGAAGGCGCTGACCAGACGTCTGTCTACGGCTGGGTCTGGGACAGCGACGACTATAATCACATTATCCCTGTGGAGGTCTCCGTCTATCCTGCCGGTTCTTCCCAGGTGCTGGAGACCGGCACGGTCAAGGCAGACCACTATCAGGAGAAGCTTCATGAGAGCATCGGCGACGGATATCACGGATTTTCCTATCCCGTAGACTGGAGCCGCTTCGACGAGACACAGCTTCGGATCACCGCCTTTGCCGTCACCGACACGGACCGGGTATTCTTAGGTGAATTTACTTATAATAAGGAGACAAACACCTGCTCCGCCATAAGGGACCGGCTGTCCACGGAACAGGAGCTGGCCGGTAATCACGAACAGGGGCCGGGAGCGGCGGCCGGATCTGTCTCACAGAAAGAGACGGAGGGACAGAAAGATCAGGAGTCCCAGACTAAGGAGCCTCCCGCAGATGACAAATCCTCCCGGATACCCAAAGAGTATGAGCAGTACGGCCCGGGCTTCACTCCGCCGCCCAGGACCGATCCCAGAGGAACCTCCCTGGGTATGTTCCGCACCACCGGTTACTGCAACTGCGACAGCTGCTGTCCCGGTTCCAAGCTGACCTACAGCGGTACGGTCCCCCAGGCAGGACACACCATATCGGCGGATATCTCCCTCTTCCCCATCGGCACCAGGCTGATGATCGACGATATCATCTATACGGTGGAGGATATCGGCTCCAGCGTCGTGGGCAACAAGCTGGACATCTATTACGCCACTCACGAGGAAGCCGAGGGCCATGGAGTGCAGGAGAAGGAAGTTTTTACGGTGATTGATCTGGAAAATGATGGGGAGTAGCATGTTCCCAACATAGTTTGAATGCAGTAAAAGGAGAGCGCAATCGGTTTGCCTGATTGCGCTCTCTTGTCTGTCAGCGATGACATCTGCTCACAGTAAGAATTCACTGAGCACATAATTGCTGATATCGATCCCGAAGTCGCTGAGCCGCACCCCGGCATCTTCCAGGATGATGAGCCGGTTTTTCTGCAGCTTTTTCAGAACCTCCCCATAGACCTCCCATATGGTCACTCCGAACCGTTTCCGGAACTCTTCTTCCGATACTCCTTTTATCATCCTCAGGCCCAGGAACATAAACTCCTCCATCTTTTCCCTGTCGGTCAGCCTGATGATATCCTGGTGGAGAAGATCGTCTGCCCGGGGACTGTCCATGGGGATCCCGCAGTAGGTTTCCAGGTCGGATTCGTTGCGGAAGCGGAAGCCCTGGATGTAGGATGAGGCTCCCAGGCCCAGGCCCAGATACTCCACGCCGGTCCAGTATCCCGTGTTGTGGCGGCACTCCCGGCCGGGCCTGGCGTAGTTGGAGATCTCGTACCGTTCAAACCCCTGCTCTTTCAGAAATCTCCCTGTCAGATAGTACATCTCCCTCTCTTCATCTTCGTCAGGCAAAAGCTCCGGATGACCGTGATACGTTTCATAGAAGGGAGTTCCCTCCTCGATCATAAGGCTGTAGGCGGAGATGTGCTCCGGCCTCAGTCTGGCCACCTTCTTCAGTGTGGCCCTCCAGGAGTCGGTGGTCTGGCCCGGTAGGGCTGACATGAGATCGATATTCACATTGTCAAAACCGGCCTGGCGCACTCTCTGGTAGGTTTTTAAAAACTCGTCCCAGGTGTGGATCCGCCCCAGGCGCTTCAGTTCCCCGTCGTCTGCAGACTGGAGTCCGATGCTCAGCCGGTTAATGCCTCCCTCCCGGTATGCCTTAAGCTTCTCCATGGTGACGGTTCCCGGATTGGCCTCCATCGTCACCTCGGCGTCTTCCTCCAGTCTGAAACAGGACCGGATCTGTGCCATGATATCCGCCGTCTCTTTCGGCTCCAAAAGAGAAGGAGTGCCTCCTCCCAGGTATACAGATACGACTCTGTATCCCGGATAATGGGCACTCTGGCAGGAAATCTCCCTGATCAGCTGTTCCACATACTTCTGGCGCACGCCTGGGATAGCCCTGGCTGACAGAAAATCGCAGTAACCGCATTTTCTGGCACAGAAGGGGATGTGGATATATAATTCCAATGGTCTTCTCAAATTCTATTCCTCGTCTAATTTCAATACACTCATAAATGCCTTCTGCGGGATCTCCACATTGCCCACCTGGCGCATCCGTTTCTTGCCTTCCTTCTGCTTCTCCAGCAGCTTCTTCTTTCTGGTAATATCGCCGCCGTAGCATTTGGCCAGAACGTCTTTGCGCATGGCCTTCACCGTCTCCCTGGCGATGATCTTGCCTCCCACCGCCGCCTGGATCGGGATCTCAAACAGATGTCTGGGGATCTCATCCTTCAGCTTTTCGCACATCTTCCGCCCTCTCTCATAGGCCGAAGCTCCATGGACGATAAAGGACAGGGCATCCACCTCTTCTTTGTTGATCAGGATGTCCAGCTTCACCAGCTCCGACCGCTGGTAATCCTTGATCTCATAGTCAAATGAGGCATAGCCTCTGGACCTGGATTTCAGTGCATCAAAGAAATCGTAGATGATCTCGTTGAGAGGCAGCTCGTACCGGAGCAGAGCCCTGGTGGTCTCGATATATTCCATGCCCAGATAGACGCCCCTGCGCTCCTGACACAGAGTCATAATGGCCCCCACATACTCTGTGGTCACCATGATCTCCGCGCTGACCACAGGTTCCTCCATAAACTCGATCTCCGACGGATCCGGCAGGTTTGACGGGTTGGTCAGCTCGATCATGTCCCCGTTCTTCTTGTGGACCCGGTACACCACGCCCGGGGCCGTAGTCACCAGATCCAGGTTATACTCTCTCTCCAGGCGCTCCTGTATGATCTCCAGGTGGAGGAGTCCCAGGAAACCGCAGCGGAATCCGAACCCCAGGGCAATGGATGTCTCCGGTTCAAAGAACAGGGAGGCGTCATTGAGCTGAAGCTTCTCCAGGGCATCCCGCAGGTCATTATATTTGGCTCCGTCTGCCGGATAAAGGCCGCAGTATACCATGGAAGTCACCTTCTTGTATCCGGGCAGCGGACAGGCGCAGGGGTTGTTCTTATCCGTGATGGTGTCTCCCACGGCTGTGTCTTTTACATTCTTGATGCTGGCAGTGATGTACCCTACCATGCCGGCGCTCAGCTCTTCACAGGGAATAAACTGTCCCGCGCCGAAATACCCCACTTCCACCACCTCCGCCTGAGCGCCTGTGGCCATCATCTGGATCACGGTGCCCTTTTTCACGGTGCCCTCCTTGATCCGGCAGAAGACGATGACTCCTTTATAGGAATCGTAGAGGGAGTCAAAGATCAGGGCCTGGAGAGGCGCCTTCGGATCTCCCCCGGGCGCCGGGATCTTCGTGATGATAGATTCCAGGACCTCTTCTATATTAATGCCGGTCTTGGCCGATATCCTGGGAGCGTCATGAGCCTCCAGACCGATGACATCCTCGATCTCGGCAGCCACCCGGTCCGGGTCGGCGCTGGGAAGATCGATCTTGTTGATAACAGGAAACACATCCAGGTCGTGGTCCAGAGCCAGGTATACATTGGCCAGAGTCTGAGCCTCGATACCCTGGGCGGCATCCACCACCAGGATGGCTCCGTCGCAGGCCGCCAGACTTCTGGACACCTCATAATTAAAATCCACGTGCCCCGGAGTGTCTATGAGATTGAAAATGTATTCCTCCCCGTTTCTGGCCTTGTAGACGATGCGCACGGTCTGGGCTTTTATGGTGATCCCTCTCTCCCGCTCCAGTTCCATGTTGTCAAGCACCTGGGACTGCATCTCCCTGCTGGTCAGCAGTCCGGTCATCTCTATGATCCTGTCTGCCAGAGTCGATTTTCCATGATCGATATGGGCAATGATACAAAAATTCCGGATTTTGGTTTGATCAATGGTTGGCATGTGGTAAACATCCTTTCTTTTATGTCAGGCAGTTCTGCCTTCAGGAGAAATATACCATCTTTTTGTCCAACTTGCAACCATCAGCTTTCTGCCCCTTCGGGGGTTAAGACCATATCCAGAAGCCGGGACAGAGGTTCCATGGCGTTTCTGGCTTCCTCATAGGTGTTGGTCTGGGCTCCCACTTCGATGAGAGCAGAGCGGGGGCGGAGGTGAAGATTATAGCGGAATGCTTTCAGATAGATCTTTCTGGTCAGCCCGGGATAGTAGGCGGCGGCATCCAGCTGCATCTGAAGACTGAATGCCAGATTCTGTTCCTTATAAGGATTGGGCAGATACTCGATGGCGCCTTCGGGGGTCTGGCTCATGCCGTTAAAAAACATAATGGGCGCCGTAGGTTTTCCGTTTACTTCCGATACCATATGCAGGTCTTCTCTCACTCCGTCTCTGTGAATATCCAGAACTACCTGGACAGAGGGATTCTGCTGCAGGATCGCCGTGATGCCTTTCAGGGCATGGTCATAGGCCCTGCTCCGGTCCAGTTCTCCGTCTATGAGATCATAAACCGTGGTATCGTGGATGACACGGTACCCCATTTCCTCCAAAAGCTCTGTCAGATATTCTCCGATCCCCACCACCGTGGCATCCGGGCGGTCCGGCCCGTAGTCTGCGAAGGTCTCCTGAGAATGGGTGTGGTAGATCAGGATCTGAGGATTCTCCCCATCCTTTTCCAGGGAAAGATCCTCTCCCAGCAGTCTGTCCGCATCCATCTCGTCCCGGCCGGCCGTGGTGGAAGAATGGACACTGAAAAAATGTTTCATCAGAAAATCGTAATCCGCCAGCTGCTCCCGGACATAGACGGTTCCCGGTACAGGCAGGTCAGGATTGACGCTGTGGGCAGGCGTGCCTCCGGGCATCCCGGGGAGCTGTTTTGCCCCTTCGCCTGACACCCCCGGCCCTGTGCCGCCGGTTCCCGGGTATCCTGCCAGCTCCAGCCGGTCCGAGCCCGTTTCCTCACTGCCGCCCGATATCAGATATACGGATTCCATGACCACCTGCCTGCTCTCCAGATAGGGTCCGAAGGAGGGGTCCGGATCCCCCCGGAGAAGGCTGCCGTCATCCCGGGACTGTTCAAACCTGATCCTGGGGTCTCTCCCTTCCAGCCACCAGAGTATCTTCTCCGACCATGTTCCTCCCTCTTCCTGCCGGCTTTCCTCTGCCGCCCCGGGATAGGCCAGCCGGAACAGGGCTCTGAGCCCGTCCCCCCTCAGCTCCCTCTCAAACTCTTCCAGAACCGGAAACGCTCCCGCCTCCCGGTTCTCTTCATAAGTACCTGCCAGCGCCAGGATCAGAACCCCGCCTGCCGCTGCCATGGCTGTCCTCAGTATCTGACTGACACTGTAACGAATCCGTCTCATGATTCCGATCCCTTTGCAGGACTCTTTTCTCTATCATATGAAAAAGACAGGCCATTCTTGCCTGGAATCTAATCAGGATAAAAAGCCATATGAATCCCTTCCGAGATGGTAAAACTCAGTCTCTTTACGGTCTGATCAATATCCGGCGGCGTCACATACAGGGCGCCGAACTCCGGCTCCAGAAGCTCGCAGATCAGCTGATACTGTTCTTCCGGACTCAGCTGATCCAGAAAATCCCCCATTTTCTCCGTCTCCACCTGGCTCATCAGTGTACCTATGAGAGTGCTGATGGTATCATGGACAATAGCCGCCGCCCCCACGACCGTGGGCACGCCGATGGCCAGCACCGGAATCCCAAGACTTTCCCTAGTCAGGCTGTGTCTGTGATTGCCCACTCCCGAACCGGGATGGATCCCGGTATTGGTCAGCTGGATAGTGGTTCCAAGACGGCGTATGCTCCTGGCTGCCAGGGCATCGACGGCAATGACCAGGTCCGGTCCTGTCTCCCGGATGATCCCTTTGAGGATCTCCGCCGTCTCCATGCCGGTCTGAGCCATGACGCCCGGTACGATGCCGCTGATGATCACTTTCCCGCCTTCCTGCATATGACGGTTTACCCGGAGATTACCCAGGACCTGGGGACCCAGGGCATCGGGGGTCACCGAAGGGTTCCCCAGTCCTACCGCCAGAATGTGAAGGTTTTCCTCCGGAATCTGCTTCTGTTTTCTCAGGCTCTTTACCATCCTCTTCAGCTGCATGGCCAGTTCTCCCGACACTTCACGGTCATACCCTTCATCTCCCTTTGACAGTTCCCTGGCCTCCATGGTGACATAGACGCCTTCCGGTTTCCCCATGGCTCTGGCTCCCTGCTCATCCAAAATGGCCACTTCGGTCAGTTTGATCCTGCTGAAAGCCTTTCTCCACTCTCTCAGGGACACCCCTGTCACTTCTCCCCCGTTTCCCGGAAAGCTTTCCTTCTCCTCCACCGCCAGATCCGTCCGAATCTCAAACATCGCCGCTCCTCCTGTCGCTTTTCTAACCTTACTGTTCAGCCATATTTTTTGCAAAAATCCGGGAAATATGTATTGACATTCCAAGTCTTATTGGATAAAATATTAAAGCATGTTTACATTAATCTGTCCGTGTCCAGACTTTGATGCAAACCAAAGAACTTTATAATAATTCATTTTATCGGAGGTGTCCAGATTGGCTAACATTAAATCTGCTAAGAAGAGAATCCTGACCACTGAAACCAGGACCGCAAGAAACAAGGCTATCAGATCCAAAGTAAAGACTTCCATCAAGAAAGTTGAAGCTGCTATCTCTGCCGGTGACAAGGCTGCTGCACAGGCATGCTTATTAGCTGCAACTTCCGAGATCGATAAGGCCTGCACCAAGGGCGTGTATCACAAGAATAACGCTTCCAGGAAGATCTCCCGTTTAAGCAAAGCTGTAAGCGGTATGGCATAAAATCACAGAAAGAACCCCTGAGACCGTGGGTGTGGCGGTTTCAGGGGTTTTTTGTATGCACCGACGGGCGGAAAGCAGGGGCTAATATTTTCCGGTGATCAGCAGTTCCACTGCCATCCGGTCATTCAGCTGTCCTGTTTTCACTGCCTCCTCCGTATCCGTGCAGAGGTTCACGGCAGCCCGAAGCCGGTCCGGGGAATAGGCCCTGGCCTGGTTCATCAGTTTCCCCGCGATATAAGGCTTCAGTTTTAAGGCAGAACCTATGGCTCCTCTGTTCATGCCCTGACTCATCAGCTCTTTCACCTGGAAGATCTGGTTAAACTGTCTGCCTATGAGAGGCAGGATCTTTCTGGGCTCCTCCTTCAGAGCCAGAAGATCCTCATAGAGATCCAGGGCCTTTCTCACGTTCCCTTCCGTGATAGCTTCCACCATATTGAATACTCTGCTCGTTATGCGGGTCGTGCAGATCTCCTCCACATCACTGGCAGTGATCACATCCCGGCCCAGAGTATAGCTGACCAGCTTCTCCAGTTCCATGCGGATATTTTCCATGTCATCCCCTGTTTTTTCCAGAAGCAGTTCCATGGTCTGTGCCGTGATCTTCTTACCTTCCCCTGCCAGGATCCCTCCTGCCCAGGAAGCCAGCTGGGACGGATCCTGCCTTTCCATCTCGGCCGCATATCCCAGTTCCTTCACCTTTTTGTACAGCCGGTTTCTCTTGTCCACCTCCGATTCCACAAAAAGGATACAGGTGGTCTCAGGCATCTGAGGCAGATAATCGACGAGTGCATCTGCGCCGGCGTTTTTAAAAAGCCCTGTGTCCTCCATAAGGATCAGGCGCCGCTCACCAAAAAAAGGCATGGTATCTGCCAGACTGATGATCTCTCTCAGATCCTGCCCTTTTCCCTCGAACCGGTGAAGATTCATGGCATCGTCTCCCACTATGGCCTTCTTCATCTGATTTTTATAACTTTTCTTTAAAAATGCTTCCTCACCGAAGATCAGATAGACCGGCTTAAACCGGCCGGCTTTCATGTCCTGCCTCAGCTCCTTCATGGATCTCCCCCTTCCCGCCCTCTTCAAACAGGCTCTTCAGATACAGCGCATCAGCCATGGTATTGTTCCAGCCATATGTTTTCAGGTCCACGCGAAACCCTTTCTCTGTCCGTATCACCCTGACGCCCTCTGCCTCCAGAAGCATCTTCTGCATATCATAAGTCTCAAAATAAGCGGCTCCGCTTAAGATGCCGGCGGCGTTGACTACCCGGTGGGCCGGCACATCCGCGCCTGCCAGCCCCGTCTTCAGTCCGTATCCCACCTGTCTGGAGTTTCCCGGTTTCCCGCACAGCAAGGCGATCTGGCCGTAGGTGGCCACCCGGCCCCGGGGAATCCGTCTGCACACGATCCCGATCCTTTTATAGATATCCGTCATTTTCCTGTGTCCTCCTGCCGGCTGTGTCCGGAAGCGCTGTCATGATCTCCCCCATCCGGTCTGCCCACTTCTCCGTGTAAAAAGCCGAATAGGGCACCTGCTTCTCCCTCCTCATCCTGATGCATACCGGAAGCTTGGCCCACAGGATAGAGGGCAGACCTATGATCAGCAGATAGAAAGGTCCCAGCATCAGAGACTGCCATGTATGTCCGTATTCATGAACCTCCATCTGACGGCACCAGTCCTCTTTTCTGTCAGGCGAAAAGATAAAGAGGCCCAGAGAGATGCCCCCATCCAGGCTCCAGCCGGTGCTGATACTCCCGTGATAAAATCGGTGGGGTGCCCGGATATATCTCAGAAACAGGAAAAAGCCCAGAAGGGTCTGGATCCCTCCCCAGGTACACTGGACCGCCATATACAGAATCCCGGCCCACTTCATGATTCCGGCGTTTCGCTGAAGCCCTCGATCAGGCTCACGGCGCCGCAGACCACCGGATAGTGGCTGTCATACCGTTCCTTCCCGGCCACCCGGAATTTGTAATACTTCCCGCTCTTGAACTCGCCGTACACTCCCTCCACCTTCAGCCGCTCGTTGAGAGCCTCCTGGTTGATCTCATAGAGAGCCTCCCGGCCCTCCCTGTCCTCGGTCTTCAGCAGATAGACCTGTTCTCCGTCCATCTCCGCGATCACTTTCTCCAGGACCTTCACTTCCACCAGCCATGTATCGTGATTATCCTCTCTTCTGGGAATAAAAGACAGAGCTATGACGATCAATACTGCCACGGCCGCCAGTACAATATATTTTATTCCCTTTAATGCAAATGCATCTTCTGTGTTCATGGTTTTGCTCTTCCTCCCTTTTCCATTCCGTTTCCCTTATTATACTCAAGGTTTCCGTGATTTTCAAGACAGAAACTATGGTTCCCGGAATGTCTCTGCCCGCAGCCGGTCCCCGTCCGTCCATACGGTCACAGCTCCCGCAGCCTCTGTGGTCTCCCAGGAAATACCCAGATCTTTCAGCCGTTCCAGGGTTTCCGGCGCCGGGTGTCCGTACCGGTTCTTCTTTCCGCAGGAGATCACTGCCAGGACTGGCCTGACTCTCTGGAGAAATTCGGTTCCGGAGGAGCCGGCAGAGCCGTGGTGGGCCACCTTCAGCACCTGGATCTCCGGCTGTTCCCCCCAGAGAAGCCACTGTTGTTCCCCTTCCCGGCTCATGTCTCCCGTGAGGAGGATACCGGCCGTGCCGTATGTCACGGAAAGAAGCAGGGAATGATCGTTCCTGTCGTCCGTCCCCTCCTGCCCGGCGTACAGACACTCCATCTCCAGGGCGCCGGCCTTCAGCCGGTCCCCTCTTTTCATCCACCTGACTTCTGCCCCGTGGTTTTGGGCCCCAAGCTCCAGTGTCTCATAGATCCCGCCTTCCTCCTTTCCCAGCCAGGGCAGGATCACATGGCTGATGCGGATCCCCGTATTACCTTCCAGGAGCTCCTTAAGGCCCGAGACATGATCCTGGTCCCCATGGCTTACGACGGCATAGTCCACACGGGTGATGCCCCGGCTTTTCAAAAACGGTTCCAGCACCTGGTCTCCCAGGTTTTTCCTGTCCAGGCTGCCTCCGTCTACCAGGATCACCGTCTCTCCTGTCCGGATGCAGATCCCATCGCCCTGTCCCACATCCAGAAAGGTCACTTCCATCCCTTTTTCGGGAAACCTGACCATGAGAAGGCCCAGGGTCCCTGCGGCAAAAACCGCCAGAAACAGCCCTCTCCTCCAGCCTCTGCCCGTCCCCTGTCCTTCCTCTTCTCTTTCCCTTTTTGCAGAGGCCGCCGCCGCTGACAGAAACAAGATCCATGCCGCACCATAGAGCCCCGTCTGCCAGAGTCCGGGCCTGCCTGTGACAAAGACCGCCCCGGGCAGCTTCTGGGCCTTCTCGCACAGCCACTGATAAAACTCCAGAATATAATGGCCTGTTCCCACGGCCACCATCCCCAGCCTGATGTCCACGGTTCCCAGGACAGTACCCAGGATCCCTGACAGCAGTACCCAGGACATAAGGGGGATGACCACCAGGTTCAGGCAGATGCCGTATACAGGATACTCAAAATAGTGGTACATCACCAGAGGACATGTGGCCAGCTGGATCACCACTGCGGCAGTCATTGCTTTCTGAGGGCCGGAACCGGCTTTCAGCCACTGTTCCACCACAGGTTCTGCCGCTCCCAGGGCCAGAACCGCGCCAAAAGACAGCTGAAATCCTGCCTGGAACAAAAGGGTCGGGGATTGGAGCAGAAGGGCCACGGCACTGATACACACGGCGGTCATCATGTCGTAAGTCCTTCCCACACACAGAGCGGCCATCTGCAGGACTGCCATCATCACCGCCCTTATCACGCTGGCGGACAGCCCGGCTCCTCCCGCCAGAAGCCCGTAGCCCACGGTCACTGCTGCTCCCCCGGTTCCGGCCATAACAGGACCCAGGCCCGCCCGTCGCAGAAGACTGAAGGTCCCCATGCCGATCATGGAGATGTGGAGGCCGCTGACAGCCAGGATATGGGCGATGCCGTTTCTCTGATACAGACTTCTGATCTCGCCGGAAAGCTCCGTCTTGTCTCCCAGCACCATGGCCCGGAAGATTCCCCGATCCTTCTCTGTACAGATCTTTCCCAGGATCCCGGCGGCATGTGCTTTCAACCGCCGGATGGTCTCCAGCCATAAAAAGCTTCTGCTGTCCACGATCTCCAGACTGTCCCCATAGAAACGGCCCTCCAGTCCCAGCCCATGGTAATATGCTCCCAGGTCAAACTCTCCCCTGTTTCCCGGCCTGTCAAACATCTCCAGTTTCCCTGTTACACGCACTCTCATCCCCGGGGCCGGACGGGCCTCTCCCCTGTCTGTATAGGCGAGGACATCTCCGTAGCCCATCATCTCTTCCCCGGCTGTCAGCGTCACGGAGGTCAGCTCAAGAGTCTGTCTGTCCCCGTCCGTGGTCCCGCCGAGGCCTGAGACGGTTCCCGTCAGTTCTATGGTCTGCCCTTCCAGGGCCTGAGCCCTCTGGCAGTACTCCTGCCATATCCTCTCATCCCGCTTTATCCACAGAAGGCCCCAGACACAAAAAACAGGCAGGAGCCAACAGAGCCGGCTCCTGCCATTTTTCCGCAGGTACAAGACCCCGGCCGTCACCACAGCCAGGATCCCCGCGATCCATGCCACGGACAGCAGAGCCAGCACCTCTCCAAGTACGAATCCCCCTGCTGCATATTCCAGTGGTCTTTTCATATTCTTTTTATTCTTCTCCTATCTCCAGGTTTCTCTCAAACTGGGTGTTCAGAGATATCACATCCCGGAACATCACATCCTGAGAACCGTTGACCGTGATCTGCACCTTACTTACGGTGGAGATCTCCGACAATGAATTCACGATGGAGTAAACAGGAATATACTCCTTGACTTCCAGTGTATTGTTTAAAAACGCAGCATCAAAATTGATATAGCAGATATTCTCGTTCAGAGATACATTGAGAAGCCCTGTATCTTCCGGAAGAGTCCTGTGATGTCCCGTCATGGCAGGCCCTTTGATCAGCTCCTCCACGATGACTCTCTCCAGAGACGTGTTGATGCTGTGGACCACCTCCCTGTTCTCCGTCACCAGCCTTTCCCCTGTCTCATCCGTAAAGAACAGCTTTATCTGGCTCTTCTCGTAAGCATTGATATCGCTGATGCCCTCTACAAAATCAGAGCCTGACACCATTCCCACAGGGTTGCCGTAGGAGTCCAGAAGCGGCTGATCAGCTACATAGATGCTGATGTAGTCGATACCCTTGATCTGGGTCATGGTCTTGGCCAGAGCCGCCCGGCACAGGATCTCCCTGGTGGGATTCATATTCACCCTGCTCCCGTATCCGGCATCAAAGTACAGGAACAGCACCTGCTCTTCCTGCCGGTACCCCAGATAGCCTACCTTGTCCGACAGGGCTACCTGGCTGTCCACATCATTGGGGACATTGAGAAACCGGTTCATCAATTCCTGGATCAGAGCCTCCTGATCCTCTGTCTCCGTAAAGTATTCCTGGGGCATAAGCTTTGTCGCGGAAGGATTCAGATAGTAGATCTTATAGACTCCCTCTTTCTCCTCCTCCGGCCCTTTTTTTTCTCCGCCGCTGCCGCAGCCGCTTAACAACACCGCCAGAAGAAGCAGCAACAGCACTGTTTTTCGTCTCATCTTCTGCCTCCTCCTAACTCTCCCGGGAAGGATCCTGCCCCGGCAGAGAATCCTGAGCCGGAGGCTCTCCGGCCGGAAGAGAGATATATTTCAGAGGAATCCGCACAGTGAAGACGGATCCCTCCCCTTCCCTGCTGGCAACCCGGATAGCTCCGTGGTGCATGAGGACCACTTTTCTCGTGATGGCAAGCCCCAGGCCTGTGCCGCCTGTCTCCCTGGAACGGGCTTTGTCTACCCGATAAAACCGTTCAAACACATGGCTCTGAAACTCTTCCGGTATCCCGATGCCGGAATCTGCCACCTTGATGTAAAAGAACCTGTGGTCCGCATCCAGGGTCACCCGGACCCAGCCGTCTTCCACGTTGTATTTGATGGCATTTTCCACCAGATTGTTGACAGCCAGAGACAGCTTGACCTCATCCACATCGGCAGTGACCTCCCGGATGCTTTCAAAGGTCAGTTCCACATTTCTCTTTCTGGCAATGGGCCTGAGACGCTTTAAGATCTGCTGCACCAGGCCGTTGATGTCCAGACGGACCATGTTCAGTTCTTCCACCGCCTTGTCCATCTTCACCAGAGACAGAAGATCGTCGATGATCTTGCTCTCCCTGTCGATCTCATCGGAGATATCTGCCATAAATTCCTGGTACAGTTCCACCGGCACCTCCTCCATACTCATGAGGGAGTCAGCCAGAACCCGGATAGAAGTGATGGGCGTCTTCAGCTCATGGGATACATTGGATACGAATTCATCTCTGGATTTGTCCACGGTCTTCAGTTTTGTCATAGTCTCCTGGAGAGCCTGGGAAATCTGGCTGGTCTCCCTGTAAGCATTTTCTTCAATGACCTGATCAAGATTTCCCTCTGCCACCCGGTTCAGAACCTTCTGGAGCCGTCCGAAGGGCCGTACCAGAAAAACAGACAGGACTGCCGCCGCCAGAACGATGATCCACCATGCCATCATCTGAAAAAATCCCGCCTTCTCCGACACCTTTTCCGCCATGCTCATAAGTTTTTCCGTGGAGGCGGTAACTACCAGAACTCCGTCTATTTCCTTCTCCTCCGTATTGTTATAAACCGGCACGGTCAGGGCAAAGTAATGTTTGTCCCGCTCCAGTCTGTTGCCGGCCTCTCCCCGGAAGCACCGGATCACCTCCTCCGCCACATGGGTCCGCCCTTCGGCCAGATGGAATGTATCCTTAATCACTTTAAAATTTTTATTGACAACAACGATCCTTCCGTTAAAGATATCTGCGATGGTGTCCAGCTCCACATCCACCGTGGCATCTCTGCTGTCCATATTCATGTATCCCACTCTGCTCATCTTATTGCTGATGATCAGACACTGGTTCTGAACCTCCATAACCTGGGAATCGATCTGAGTCTGGCGGAAGGACTGATCCGTCACCATACCCAGAATCCGCATGGGAAGAGATCCTATGATCAAAAACAGAAAAAACAGAGGCACCTGCAGGCTGAGGGCTTTCTTCCACTGCCTTTTTTTCAGCCACCTAACCAATCCCATGTCCTCCCTATTCCATGGCTTTTGCACAGGCTATGGCCAGGGCCCCGGGTCCGATATGGCAGCTGACGCTTAAGGACAGAGGATCCACCAGAATCTCTCCGGTCTCCGGGAAGGCCTCCCTCAGTTCCTCCTTCAGTTCAAGAGCCGCCTCCTCATTCTCCGTATGGGCGATAAACAGGTGGATGGTCCTGCCTGTTTTATCTCCGAACCGCTGCTCCATATCATGGGCTATGGCAGTGATCATGATGTTCTTGGCCTGCTTTACAGTCCTGGCTTTCGCAAAGGCATCCAGCTTCTCCCCCTGGATCTGGAGAACCGGCTTCAGGCGGAGCAGCGTCCCCAGGGCGGCTGCCGCCGGAGTGATCCTGCCTCCCTTTTTCAGATATTTCAGCGTGTCCAGCATAATATAGATACTGGAGTCAAATCTGGTGGCCTCCAGGTACTCTCTGATCTCTGCCGCCGTCTTTCCCTGTTCTGCCATCGCTTTGGCATCCAGAGCGGACTGTCTCTGAGTCACGGAGATTCTCTGGTTGTTCACCACCTCCACTTTCCCCTCATAATCTTCTGCCAGCAGAACTGCTGTCTCATAGGAACTGCTGAGACCGCTGGACATAGGGATATGGACGATCTGGTCGTGGGTCCTCAGAAGTTCGTCCCACAGCTTCATCACCGACTCCGGCGACGGCTGGGAAGTGGAGATCTCGCTTCCCTCCTTCAGCTTTTCATAAAATTCCTTCTGTGTCAGATCAATATCTTCATAATGATCCTCTCCGTCGATCATAAACGGCATGGGAAGCACCGAGATACCCAGTTCTCCTGCCTGCATCTGTGTGATCCCGCTGTTGCTGTCCGTCACAATGGCTGTTTTCATCTCATTACTCCTCTTCTTCTATAAAATCGGCACCGCTTTGCTTCCCGTGTCTCCGGGGCGGCTGTCTGTGTCCGTTCCTCCGGTGATGCTGGCGGAAGTGTACAGCTGATAATAGATTCCTTTTCTGTCCATGAGAGTCCGGTGATTCCCCTCCTCCACAATATGGCTTCCGGAAAGCACCAGGATCCTGTCCGCGCCGTGGATGGTCGTCAGCCGGTGGGCGATGGTCAGGGTGGTCCTGCCTCTGGCCAGCTTATCCAGTGACTCGGATACCAGATGCTCGCTCTCATTGTCCAGAGCCGCCGTGGCCTCGTCCAGAAGAAGCACTTTGGGCGCCTTTAAAAATACTCTGGCGATGCTGATCCTCTGCTTCTGACCTCCTGACAGCTTTACGCCCCGCTCTCCCACATAGGTATCATACCCGTCTTTCAGCTCTTCTATAAATTCATGGGCTCCCGCCAGCTTCGCCGCCTCGATCACTTCCTCCCGCCCTGCTCCCGGACGGCCGTAGGCAATATTCTCGTAGACGCTGCCGGAGAAAAGATACACATCCTGCTGCACTACTCCCACGCTGCCTCTTAAGCTTTCCAGAGTCACCTTCCGGATATTCTGTCCGTCCAGCAGGATCTCTCCCTGAGTCGGGTCGTAGAATCTGGGGATCAGATTGCACATGGTGGTCTTGCCTCCTCCTGAGGGTCCCACCAGGGCCACCTTCTCTCCCGGTCTGATGGTCAGATTGATGTCCGACAGCACAGGGGTATGGTCGTCGGGATATTCGAAGGACACGTTCTTAAAGGTGATCTCTCCCTTTACGTCTTTTAAGGGAATTGCGCCTTCCTCGTCAAAGATGTCCACATCTGCATCCATCAGTTCCATGAAACGCTCCACCCCTGTCATGCCTCTCTGGAACTGCTCCGCAAATTCGATGATCCGGCGGATGGTAGCCAGAAGAGTGGTCACATACAGGGTGTAGGCCACCAGGTCTGCCGGGGCGATCAGGCCTCTGATCATGAAGATGCCTCCCGCCACGATGACCACCACATACATCAGGCCGTCAAAGATACGGATGGTGTTCTGGAATGCGGCCATATACCGGTAGGTCTGGCGCTTGATCTTCAAAAACTCCTGATTATCGTGATTGAACTTGTCGATCTCCATCTTCTCGTTGGCAAAGGCGCGGACCACCTTATTGCCCAGGAGACTGTCCTCGATCCTGGCGTTCAGCTCGCCGATATGATGCCTCTGACGCTTGAAAGCCTTCCGTACCTGCAGGTTAAAATAGGTACAGGAGACAGCCATAACCGGGATCAGCAGGAAAATGATCACGGTCAGGAGCACATTGATCCTGGCCAGGATGACAAAAGACACCAGGGCCTTGAGAAAGGCGATGAAAAATTCCTCCGGACAGTGGTGGGCAAACTCGGTCACATCAAAAAGATCGCTGGTGATCCTGGCCATGATCTGGCCCACTTTGGTGTTGTTAAAATAGTTGTCCGACAGTTTCTGAAGATGTCCGAAAGCATCCTCTCTCATATCCGTCTCTATGGAGGCTCCCATCACATGTCCCGTGTAGGCCATGTAGTAGCTGGCCATGCCGTCAATGATCCTCAGCACAAAATATATGGCTCCGATGGTCAGGATAGTCTGCACCGTAAGGGATGCCAGATCGCTCATGCCCACATTGGTGATATACCGCAGGATCAGGGGCAGCACCATCTCGCACACCGTGGTCAGAGCCGCGCAGAACAGATCCATGACCATGATCCATATATACTTCCTGTAATAGGGGATAAACCTTTTTAACAGTACTCCTGTCTTCATCTCTTCTGATTCCTCTCCTTATGGTGTCTATCAGTGTATCACAGAAAAGATTTTTTTTCCACACCTTTATAGACGAATCCGGATTTCTGCATTATAATGATTACAGTAACCGGAACTTACAAAAGGAGATTACCCCTATGCCTTATTGCCCCAGATGTGATATGGAATTTGTAGACGGCATCACCGTCTGCACCGACTGCGGCGGCCCGCTTGTGGAATCAGAAGAAGCGGCCAGAGCCATGAAAATAAAAGAACAGGAAGAGCAGCTTCTCAGACAGCAGGAATACCTGACACAGCTAAAGGAGCAGCTGGAAGCACAGATAGCCCAGGATACGGATGGCGGCCTTTCACAGGACCCCGGCCCCTCCCTTCCTCAGCGGACAGGAGTCTATGAGACCAAGGCTCAGAAATATGAAGATCTCCGGTCTTCCGCCTCCGCCTTCCTCGTCGTGGGAGGGCTGCTGACCATTGCCTCGGCGGCTCTCTGGACAGGCCTCATTCCTCTGCCCATGACCGGATTGTCCCGGCTCATCTTTCTGGGCGCCCTGACTGTCATGGGAATTTTTTCTCTGTTGGTATTTTTTAAGACCTCCCGGGATGCCAGAAAACTGCAGCCTGAGATCGCCGGAGAACAGGACCGGACCGAAGAACTGATCCGGTGGTTTACAGACCAGTGGAGCGCCGAAGACCTGGATTCCCGGATCCCTGACCAGGATTCTCTGGCAGAAGAAGAATTAAGCCTGAAGCGGTTCCAGCTGATCCAGGATTACCTGATCACAGGCAGGGACCTGCCGGATCCTGCTTACGTGGATGCCCTCTGCGAGGAGATCTACAGCCGCCTGTACGAAGCCTGAGCCGGCACGGCGTCTTTCAAAATGCCGGGCTTGTAACATTTTCCGGTTTTCTTAATAAGATAGAGTATAGCCAAATCAAACCTCCAGTTCATATAAAAAAGAAGCAGGGGATCCGATTCCTCTGCTTCTCTTTGTCTTAAGGTTTTATTTTACCAGCAAAGACTTGCCGGTCATCTCTTTCGGCTGCTCCATGCCCATCAGCTCAATGAGGGTAGGTACGATGTCCGCCAGGCGGCCGCCTTCTCTCAGCCTGTAAGCCGGGTCTGCATTGACCAGGATAAAGGGAACCGGGTTGGTGGTGTGAGCCGTAAAGGGCTCTCCGGTCTCATAGTCGATGAGCTGTTCCGCATTGCCGTGGTCGGCACAGATAAACAGAACGCCGTCCACTTCTTTGATTGCGTCCACGGCTCTGCCCACACAGGCATCCACGGTCTCGATGGCCTTGATTGCGGCAGCTTCCACTCCCGTGTGTCCAACCATATCCGGGTTGGCAAAGTTGATGATGATCACATCGTATTTGCCGGACCTGATACACTCCACCAGCTTATCGCAGACTCCGGGGGCACTCATCTCCGGCTTTAAGTCATAGGTGGCTACCTCTTTGGGTGAGGGGATCAGGAAACGGTCCTCTCCCTTGTTGGGCTCCTCCACGCCGCCGTTGAAGAAGAAGGTCACATGGGCGTACTTCTCCGTCTCTGCGATCCTGGCCTGGGTCATGTCGTGGTTGGCCAGGTACTCGCCGAAGGTGTTGGTGATGCTCTCCTTCTTGAAGGCCACCAGCTTGTTTGGGATGGTGTCGTCGTAATCCGTAAAACAGACATAGACCAGGTTCAGCCTGTCCCCTCTGTCAAAGCCCTTGAAATCGTCGTCGCAGAAAGCCCTGGTGATCTCTCTGGCCCGGTCCGGGCGGAAATTGTAGAAAATGACGGAATCTCCGTCCTGAACAGTGGCTACGGGTTTGCCATCCTCCATGACGATAACAGGCTCCACGAACTCGTCAAACTTTTCCGCGTCGTAGGAAGCCTGGATCCCTGCCGGTCCGCTTGACGCCGGAGTTCCCTCGCCCTTGGTCAGAGCCCTGTAGGCACGCTCCACACGGTCCCAGCGGTTATCCCGGTCCATGGCGTAGTAGCGGCCCTGGACGGTGGCTACCTTGCCCACTCCGATCTCTTTCATCCTGGCTTCCAGCTCCTCCACAAAACCTTTGCCGGAGGCCGGAGGCGTATCCCTGCCGTCCAGGAAGCAGTGAACATACACTTTGTCCAGGCCATGTCTCTTAGCCATCTCCAAAAGTCCGTAGATGTGGGTGTTGTGGCTGTGGACTCCGCCGTCGGACACCAGCCCCCACATATGGAGGGCCGAGTTGTTCTTCTTGCAGTTTTCCACTGCCTCTAAAAATTCGGGGACCTCAAAGAAGTCTCCGTCCTCGATGGATTTGGTGATTCTGGTCAGTTCCTGGTACACGATCCGGCCTGCTCCCATGTTCAGATGCCCCACCTCGGAATTGCCCATCTGACCGTCGGGAAGTCCCACCGCCAGACCGCTGGCCTGTCCCTTCACATAAGGACACTGGCTCATCAGCTGGTCCATGACGGGAGTTCTGCCCTCACAGACCGCATTGGCCTCGCACTTGTCATTGAGGCCGTAACCGTCGAGAATCATTAACACTACTGGTTTCTTACTCATGATCGTTCTCCTTTACTCCCTTTGTCTTTTTCTTCACAGACAATATACAAGCATATTGTACATGATTTCAGACAATCTTTCAATGAGAAAATTTCCGGTGCGCCGCTCCTCGATCAATTCCATGCGGCTGAATATTTCTGCAACAACCAGAAAGTGCTCAAAGATCCTCAAGCCACTCTCCCGCCAGCTCGATCCAGCTCTGGCACCTGGGATCTATGCGCCGCTCTTCTCCTGCGCTGGTGTCCTCCGTAGCCAGAGACAGTCCGTGGCCTCCAGACGGGTAGATGTGGAGCTCCAGCCCTACTTTATGTTTTGACAGGGCCTGGGCTAAGAAGAGGGAATTCTCCACGGGAACCGTATTATCCGGCGCCGTGTGCCACAGAAAAGTCCTGGGGGTATGAGGCCCAACCTGATTCTCCAGAGACACCAAGCTTCTCTTCTCCTCGTCGCCTGCCTCATCTCCCAAAAGTTTCTCGAAGGAGCTGGCATGGCAGTAAGGCCCGGAAGTAATCACCGGGTAACACAGGATCATCCCGTCAGGCCGTATGGCTTTGGCATCACATCCCAGAGGCCCATAGACAAACTCCCGATTCCAAAATACGCCCAGGCTACAGGCCAGATGGCCTCCGGCCGAAAAACCGGACACCACGATCTTCTCCGGGTCCACGGCCCACTCTTCGCTGTGCTCACGGATCTGGGACATCAAAAGGGCCAGCTGCCACAGGGCCGTGGGAAAACGGGCCGGCGCCACACTGTAGCGGAGCACGAACACATGATAGCCCATGGACAGGTACTGCATGGCTACGGGCTCCCCCTCTCTGGGTGACACAAGCCGGTATCCGCCTCCCGGACAGACTACCACCGCTGGCCGCACCTTCTTCCTCTCCTCCACACTCCAGTCCAGCAGATACGCCGTGACCGACGCAGTCTCCTTCTCCGCATTTTGAGTTCCGGGCCTTTCGGGCGCCTTGATCTCCCATGTCAGATACTTCATATCTCATCCATACCTTTCTGCTGCTTCCTCTGTGGAATCCGGTTATAAGCAGTCCCCTTTATCTTACCACACGGGGCGAAAAAAAACAGATGATTTCGCCGTATTAAGACAATATTTTTTCGAATACCGTCCCATACCCCTCCAAAGCAAAGTCCAGCACTCCATGCTCTGTCCTCACCCCCGTCTTTTGGGCCTTCTCGGACAGGTTCATCACCACTTCCTCGTTGCCGGAAGCACTGCGGGGGAGTGGCTTAAGAATCCGTTACAGATTCTTAAGCCACTCCCCCGCCAGCCAAATCCAACTCTGACACCTGGGTTCCACCATATATTCCTTCCCGGCAGCCGTGTCCTCATTGGCCAGGGACAGACCGTGGCAGCCCACAGGGAACAGATGGCACTCCACACTGACCCCGTGTCTCATCAGGGCCCGGGCAAAGAGAATGGAATTCTCCACAGGAACCGCATCGTCTGCCACCGTATGCCACAGAAATGCGGGAGGCGTGTGAGGGCCTGCCTGCTCCTCCAGAGATACCTGTTTTCTCTTCTCCTGGTCTGAGGCCTCCTCTCCCAGCAGATTCTCAAAAGAGCCCTGATGGCAGAGAGGGCCGGAAGTGATCACCGGGTAGGACAGGATCATCCCGTCAGGCTTTACCGCCTCCGGAGCCCTTCCAAGAGGACCATAGACAAAGCTTCTGTTCCAGAATACCCCCAGACTGCAGGCCAGATGGCCTCCGGCCGAGAACCCTGAGACCACGATCTTCTTCGGATTCACAGACCACTCCCGGCTGTGCTCCCGGATCTGGGCAGTCAGGAGAGCCAGCTGCCGCAGAGCCGTGGGAAAGCGGGCCGGCGCCACGGAATAGCGCAGGATAAAGACATGGTATCCCATGGACAGGTACTCCATGGCCACAGGCTCCCCTTCCCGGGATGACAGATGGCCGTAGCCGCCTCCGGGACAGATGATCACCGCCGGACGGGCCTTTGGCGGACCGTCAGCACTCCAGTCCAGGACATAGGCCGTGACCTCCGCCGGCCCCTGCTCATCTGATCCACCGCATTCTTCCGGCAGCGAAATATTCCAGGTCAATAATTTCATGTCTCCGTCATCCCTTTCTGCTGTTTTCTGTCTGTTTACTGATCCTCCAGAACCTGGGTCACGCCCTTCACCAGCTCTGCGGCCGCCTGTTCCGGCGTAATGTCCCTGGAGCTTAAACGTCCGAACAGTTTGTAGTAAAGTCCATCCGGGTTGGCTTTCAGATCATTGTCGTCAAACTTGGGATCCTGAGTAAACTGGCTGTAGGCCAGAACCCTGGCGTTGGCCTCCTTGGTCATCTCGTCGCCGATATTCTTGTCGTTCAGATAAGCTACTGCCACTGCAGAACAGGGGATCCCTCTCTCTGTGGAATTGATCTCCACTCCCTCCGGATCGTTCATCAGATAGTTCACCAGCATGGCTGCCTCCTTCGGATGCTCTGTGCCGGCTTTGATGCACATATTCATGGAGATCTTCGTAAATCCGCCCTGATACTGTCCGAAATTGATAAACTCACCGATGACAAACTCCTGTCCCGGTTTGTTGACGCTCTCCTCCATGGCAGTCCTGACCTTCACCACGGCTGAATCCCATTCCATGACGCCTGCGTACTTGCCGTCGATCCACTTGGAGTTCTTGTCCAGAGAATCTGCCATATCTCCGCTGATAGTGGCGATGGAAGGAAGCACGTGTTCGTCTTCCAGTTTGTTGATAAATGCGAATCCTTCCGCAATCTCTTCTTCCGTGTAATTCATCTTTCCGTCCGTCACCCAGTCTTTGCCGTACCTGGATTCCAGATAATAGACCATGAAGATGATACGGTCATACTCTCCCAGAGCCAGAGGGTAATACTCTTCATTATAGGCCTTAAACGCGGCTCCTGCCGCCAGAAGAGAGGCCTCATCTGTAGGGATGGGACAGCCTACTTCGTCAAATGTGGTCTTGTTCCAGTAGAACAGACGGCCTGTAAGAGAATTGGGGATCGCCATCAGCTTTCCGTCAACCTCATTCAGCTTCAGCTTCTCCTCCGGAAACTGAGACAGGTCAATGATATCTGACAGCTGGTACAGATCATAGTAGGAAGTACCGCCCCGGCTGTAGTCCGTCACCCAGTTGGTTCCGATCTGCATCACATCCGCGCACTCGCCGCTTAAGATGTTGAGAGACTGCTTCTCCTCCCAGCCGGTCCATGCGCCGTACTCTGTGTCCACCGTAATATACGGATACTTCTCCATAAAGGCCGCCACCAGTTTCTCCGTAGCCTCATGTCTGGAGTCGCCTCCCCACCAGGAAAACCGGATCGTCACCGGTTCCTGTGTCTGTGCTTCCGTCTGAGTCTCTGCTGCCTTCGTCTCCCCGCTTCCGCCCGCTGCCGTAGTCTGAGCGGCTGCTGTAGTCTGGGCCGCCGTGGTCTGAGCCGCCCCTCCTCCTGAACTGCCGCAGCCCGCCAGTCCTGCTCCCATGGCTGCCGTCAACATCAGTGCTGCTAATTTCTTCCATTCTTTTCTCATCTTTTCCTCCTGGCCTCTCCAAGCCTGATCACGGTTCATCAGTTACGTACATCGTAAGCACTTACATGATCTCATCTTACCACATAAGGCGAAAAAAGATAGATAAATTATGCACAAAAAACATGTTATCTATTTGGCTATATACACATTTTATCTCGGTAAAAAATACATTTCATCTTCCTAATTAGATACTTTCATGATAATAACTTCGATTTTATAGGAATAAATTTTAATTTATTATCTATTTTAAACACATTTATGAAAATATACTGAAAATGTTTTTACTATTTTTCACTTTCAAATTCGAGTATCAAAAAGCCGGCGGCGATATGGCTTTTGACATCCGAATTCTTTCAAGAAATAAAGTAAAAGGGACCCGGCGGAGGCTAAAGTTCGGGATGGGATTGCAACCGCCGTCATCTCTATAGTATAATATCCATGGAAATTTTCCCAATCATTCATACGATCAGGAGGACTCACAGATGGCTGTCACAATCAAAGACATCGCCGCAAAAGCGGGCGTCTCCAACGCCATGGTCTCCAGGGCTCTGACAGGCAGCGGCCCCGTGGCTCCGGAGAAAAAAAGAAGGATCCTGGATATCGCCGATGCTCTCGGATATGTCCCCAACCAGGCGGCAGTCTCCCTGCGCAAGACCAGGAGCCGTACCATCGGGCTCTGCTTCTCTTCCATCAACCGCAGCACCTCCCCCTATGTGGTCCATCAGGTCCTGATCGGCGTCTATGATGTGGTGGGTGGACGGTACAATATTTTTGTAAAAGGCATCGACCTGCATCAGCCCGGCACTCTCAGCCCCGGCCTGTGCGACGGTCTCCTGGTCATGTCCCAGTGGGACAGTGACATCGAATTTCTGGAAGAGGCCTGGACTAAAAAAATCCCCATGGTAGCCATCAGCCGACAGCTGCCTCTGGACATTCCGTTTGTGGTTACGGACGAACAGGGAGGGATGGCAAAAGCCATGGATTACCTGCTCTCCCAGGGGCACCGGCGCATCGGTATCATCGAAGGGCCTCAGAATCTGGAGACTGTTCTCTGCCGTCATGCCGGCTGGTGGACCTCCGCAAAACGGTGGGGCATAGATCCCATGTCCCTGCCCGTGGAGATCGGCAACTTCCGGTACCGCGCCGGAAAAACGGCCGCCGCCAGACTTCTCACCGTTCATCCGGATCTTACGGCGCTTCTCTGTTTTAACGACGAGATGGCTCTGGGGGCAATCGATGCCGCCGCCGATTTAGGCCTTAAGGTTCCCGACGACCTGTCTGTGACCGGTTTTGACAATTGGGATTTTGCCGGACATTCCGATGCTCATCTGACTACCATAGAGCGGAATACCATCCGCATCGCCTCCGAGGGCACCCGGATGCTTCTGGGCTATATGGAACAGAACATCCGGCCCGCCAATGTCTATCTGGAAAACAAGCTGATCATCCGGGAAAGCGTCCGGCCGGCAGCACCGGCTGTCTGAATCTTCCCCGGCGCATCAGAAAAAACAGGTATGAAAAAGCCCTTTCGGGGCCTTCTCATACCTGTTTTTAATTCTTGTCTCTATGAATTGGTTCCGTACACCTGGATCTGGGTCAGAGCCGGGAAAGGAGACGGATCGTCGGCCTTGATCAGATCACTGAGCTTTAACCAGGTGATCTGTTTTTTCTCTATGGCAAACACATGGGGGCTGACGCTCTTTTCCATATGTACCACTTCCCTGCTTCCGTCAGAAAAGGTAAGAGTCGCCTGAACCCACCAGTTGTCATGGGGGAAATCCGCTCTGGTGTAGAGAACGATCCTGTCCATATCCACAGGCCGCCCGAATTCCAGAGTCAGCTCCGCATCATCCTGCCGGTTGATCCCCCAGGATTCATAGGGCCACTGTCCATGGGACTCATTGGCCACCACGCCGTCGATGGCGTTTCTGGCGGCGAACACCGACTCTCCCCGGGTCTCCACATTGGCATGGACATGGGGATAACAGCCGGGATCCCCGTGCTGATCCATCACATTCTTAGCCAGGTTCCGGTAACAGGAATTCTCGTAGTCTTCGGCCTTCCGCATGGTGATATAGTGGCGGTCTCCCGTGAAGGAAACCGGATTGCAGGAGATCTTTTTCTCACCGAAGGGGATCACATACTCCAGCGTCTCCCTGGTCAGATACACATAGGCCTCATCCATGGCTCCATCTACCCGGATCACATAATAGCTTTCTGTCTCGTCGGTTCCGAAACAGATCCTGTCTCCCGGTTTATACTCACCCTCAAATACCATAAGGATCTGGTCTTCTCCCTGAACCATACATTTCTCTCTTCCCTCTTCATCCCGCAGGGTAATACTCATCTTTGCCACGGCAACGCTCCTCCTGTCCCTCTAAATAATCACTGCTTTTGATTTTTCTCTATCATGCCCCATAATCTCCCAAATGTCCATATGCTTTTTTCGGAGAAACATGCTCTTTCTTAATTATTTTCTCCTCCGTCCCTCTTTTGCCTCCGGAATCATGTCCGGAAAGATCTGCTTTAAGCACCGCCAGATATGGGGCTTTCCGCAGCCCGCAGAGCCTGCGAATACGGCGTTGGTATTGTTCTTTTCCATAAGGTTGACCTCCCTCTTCGCAGACAGCTGAACAGCAGCAGATTCTTTCTTCCTGATTTTGGACAAGAAAAAAGCCAATATCTCGGAAGGACACATGTGTTTACATCCTTCTAATATACTGACTGCTGATTCTGAAAACTTATTCTCTTTACAATAATGTATCATATGATAAGGAACTTCCCCGCTGTGCGGATCCTTACATATAATGGAGCATATGGGATTCGAACCCACGGCCTTTTGAATGCCATTCAAACGCGCTCCCAGCTGCGCCAATGCCCCAGTTTCGCCGTCCTGCATAACCGCCGGATCAGGCTACTCACATAGTCTATCACAAAAAAAAGAATTTGTACAGCCCCAATTTACTTTTTTTTACATGAAGACATATATATTGAAAAAACGATGTTATACTTTCCATTAACCGTTCTCCTGCTCTTCCGGTTCCAGCACATACACCGGCAGATCCCAGCGCCGCCGGCTGGCCATGGTCCGGATCACAAACACGGTGAGGATGCCCAAAAAAGCAGCCGTCCACTCCGGAACCCGCG
>Ga0137306_100314_pt2 | contig 46723 bp, 39 predicted proteins | sample Inofroosms_March_FD_97187 | JGI IMG/M metagenome (GOLD analysis project Ga0137306, IMG submission 97187) | Mouse cecal microbial communities from Vienna, Austria - N-Acetylneuraminic and N-Acetylglucosamine D2O microcosms_March | ecosystem: Host-associated > Mammals > Digestive system > Large...
AACTGCACTTACCTGAAAAAATGCAAGCAATCCGAAAATTGCCCCCATCTTATATAAAATCTCCATATCTAACAGCCTCCTTCATCCACAATTTCAAATGAAAGCACCGAGGAAAGGGCTATCAGCTTTTTCTGTTCTCTGTTTTTATGCTGTATGGCAACTCTGACCCAGTTTCCTTCAAAACCATCTATTCTGCAGATTCGCTCCCATACATCCATATCCTCCTCATCGTCATAAAAAGATATGCGGACATGTTTCCCTTCGATACCGGAAAGTAATTTTGTGACAGAGTTTGCATGTTTCGGCGTTCTTTCATCTTCCGCTGATAATTTTTCTTCAGAGGCCGGCAACTGTTCCTTTAAAAGATAATCGCAGGATACCTGCAAAATATCTGCAAGGCCTGCCACTTTTTCAACATCAGGAAGCGCGGTTCCCGTTTCCCATCTGGATACCGTCTGCCTTGTGACAGACATCTTATCTGCCAGTTCTCCCTGTGTCATTCCCATCTCCCGCCTTGCATGGGCAATTTTTGTACCAATTTCCACAATTGAGCCCCCTCTCTGCTTCCTTTACCAGCAATATATACTTATTGAACTGCTAATGTTCCATAAGGTATACCTTCCAATCCCTTTGCCATTACCATCATATCCTAATACATCATTTTGTACAAGCAATTTCCCTGTACCCACGCAACATCATATGTTACATTTCGTCATACTCCCTGTAGAAAGATCAAAAAGAGGCGGGCAAAAACAATTGCTTCTTGCCCGCCCTTCCCGGCTGATTTCTGATTCACTTCCTATTTCTGAATGACAACTGTCTTTTTCTTACTCCAGGAGCCATATACTTTCTTTCCTTTGGAATCTTTCTTGTATGCCCTGGCCTGCACATAATATGTCTTTCCTTTTTTCAGCTTCTTTATAGTCTTGCCGGTGGATGTACTGGTTACCCGTCTGGAAGATTTCATACTGGAATTGGTGGCATAGCGGATTTCGTACCCTTTGGCGCCGCTGACCTTCTTCAGAGTTACCTTCATTTTCTTACCGGAAACATTTGTGACTTTGTTAATGGTAACCTGCTTTACAGAAACCTTTTTCCACTTTGCATAAAGGGTCATGTCTTTGGTTACTTTTTTGCTGAAATCCCACTTCGTCTTATAATTTTTGCTGGTATACCAGCCTTCAAAACTGTATTTCCCGCGTTTGGGATTAGACGGTTTCTTCGCCTTCGTACCTGCTGAAACCTTCTGTGAAGATACCTTGCTTCCGCCTCTGGCATCAAATTTCACCGTGTAAGTTTTTTCCTCTGTTCTGACTGTGGAAATTCCGCTGTCCCAGAGTGTATCGCAAACTGCCACAGCATTGATCACCGTATTGGGATCTGCTGCAAAGGCTCCTCTGTAGTAAAAGCAACGGGTGGCAGAAGAAGATGGGTTGGTGGAATCTATGGTATAATATATCTCTGCCCCCGGCGTAGCGGAAGTCAGAGTTACCGCCACTTTATCCCCCGTATACTGCTGGGTAATAACCGGTGCAGCCGTCTGAGCTGCGGGCGTTGCATAAGTTCCGATACTGTCCGGGGCAGCTCCGGAATCCTGGCTGCAAACCGGCACCATGCCCGTATAGAATGCTTCCATTCTGTGGGAACCCTGCTGATCAAGAGCCCCGGTAATCATGGCTGAACTGCGGTTAAAATATCCATACATCAAATCCCGGCCAGACTCCCCGTCCATATCATCCCAGGTACAGTCAATCTGATACCAGGAATCATTGATAGCCACCAGATTCCAGGCATGGTTATGACTTGTCACACTTATGGCGTCAATACCCGCTCCGTTCATCAAAAGGGTAAAGGCTTTGGTGTATCCGGCACATACGGTATAATCTGTAGCAAATACACTGTAGGCACTCTGATGATACGGATTCTGAGTCTGGGACGCTCCCGGATTATCCAGATTGATGCCGTGATCATACATTACCTTCCGGATAATCAGGTCATGGGCAATCTGAATCTTTTCCAGTTCTGTAGCTCCCGCTGCAATCTGAGCTTCCATAGCGTCAATCTGAGCCTTTACTTTGGCCGTTTCCGCCGCCCTTGCTGCTCCATTGGCAAAAGCGTCATAAAAAAGAGGGTACATGGCGCTGGAAGTTCTCAGGAAGCCCTGATCCCAGAAATAATACTGGGGATTGGAATAGGTAAACAGAAGAAACAGATCCGCTGCTCTGTCCACACTTATTCCCAGAGAAGTGAAGCTAATTCCTTTCTCTGATATATAGTATATTTCACCATCTAAAGGCTTGTTTACTCCATTCTGAACACCGGTCAGGTATTCCAGAGAAACCAGATCCAGCGCATCCCAAAATGTCCTCTCCTTTTCATTCAGGCGATTATAGATATAATTGGAAGAATAAATATCCCAGGGAGAACTGTACTGCTGAGAGCCCAGAACTTTGGAACGGTACAGCAGTTCTCCGTCTTCATTCTCTGTTAAATCCAGGGTATCCAGGGAATCCGCAGCCCCTTCCGGCAGCTCAATGACTTCCGGCCGCACCATTCCGCCCACAGGAGGCGTCCAGCCTTCCGGCAGTTCGGATTCTGTTTCCGACTCCGTTTCTTCCGGAATCATCCGTTCCGGCAGTTCCACCGGTTCAGAAGTATCTGAAAACATCTCATCCGTTACGTCAATACTGTCTTTCTGAAAAGAAATATCTTCCTCTGTATCTGCAGCATCCTCTTTTTCCGGAACCGTTTCTTCTGTTTCCGGTGAAGCAGATGATTCTCCGCCGGGCGCTGTTGCAAATGCTTCTGCGGGAGCCATGGTAAAGGTCATAACTCCTGCCAGGAATAACGCTAAAATCCTCTTTTTCATTGCATCCTCCTACCTTTCCTTTTTGTTGCTTATATACTCCTCAATACCGCCCCAGACTTTGTCCTTATCTGACAGAATCAGCTCCTCCTCGGTCATGCCCTCCGGCATGGGCCACTGAACACCGATGCCGCTGTCTTTCCACAACAGGCCTCCCTCGTCATTGGGATGGTAAAAATCAGTTACCTTATAGCAAAACTCCGCATAATCGGACAGCACCACAAATCCGTGGGCAAATCCTTTCGGAATAAAAAACTGCTTTTTATTTTCTTCAGACAGAGTAACACCAAACCATTTTCCAAAGGTTTCGGAGCCCTCACGCAAATCCACAGCCACGTCAAACACCTGTCCTCTTACCACCCGGACCAGTTTATCCTGAGGATAGTTAATCTGAAAATGCAGCCCCCGCAAAACACCTTTTCTGGAGGCGGACTGATTATCCTGCACAAAGGTGCAGTCAATGCCTGCCTCTGCAAAATCATTATAATTATAGGTTTCCATAAAATAGCCTCTGGCATCGCCGAACACTGCCGGCTCAATTACTTTCAGCCCTGCAATTCCGTTGCAGTTATCCGTCACTTTAATCTTTCCCATTGATTTCTCCTTATGTGTTGCCTTTTACATTACAGCCCTGCCGCAATTTCCATCAGATACTGTCCGTATTCTGTTTTCAGCAAAGGTTCCGCCAGCTTTTTCAGCTGCTCCACATCAATAAAGCCCCGCTTGTAAGCGATTTCTTCAATACAGGAAATATACATTCCCTGCCGTTTCTGGAATGCTGACACAAAATCAGCCGCTGCCAGCAGCATATTGTGGTTCCCGGTGTCCAGCCAGGCAAATCCCCGGCCCAGGGTTTCCACTTTCAGGTTCCCACGGCTCAGATACTCGTTATTGACACTGGTAATCTCAATTTCTCCCCGGCCGGAAGGTTTCACATTCCTGGCAATCTCCACCACGTCATTGTCATAGAAATACAGTCCCGGTACCGCATAGTTGGATTTGGGATGTTCCGGTTTTTCCTCAATGGAAATGGCAGTTCCTGCTTCATCAAATTCCACCACACCGTACTCTCTGGGGTCTCGCACATAGTAACCGAAAATCGTGGCTCCCGGCTGGCTCTCCGTCCGGCTGGCCGCATTCAGCAGCACCTTTGAAAAACTCTGCCCGTAAAAAATATTGTCTCCAAGCACCAGTGCCACAGCGTCTTTACCGATAAAATCAGCGCCGATAATAAAAGCGTCTGCCAGCCCCCTGGGCTCCGTCTGTACTGCATACGCAAATTTCATGCCGAGCTGGCTTCCGTCTCCCAGCAAATCCTCAAACACCGGCAAATCCCTGGGTGTGGAAATAATCAGCACCTCCCGAATCCCTGCCAGCATCAGCGTCGACAGGGGATAATAAATCATGGGTTTGTCATACACCGGCATAATCTGCTTGGAAATAGCCTTTGTCAGCGGGTACAGCCTGGTTCCGGCGCCTCCCGCCAGAATAATTCCTTTCATGGTTCTCCTCCTTCTGATTCCATTTTGTCGCGCGTGAGCGGATTGCCTGGCAATAGATTTCCTCTCCGCGAACTGCGCATCCCGCCCGGAGGGCGTTGTCTTACAGGAAGATACTTTCACCCTTTAGTGTGACAGGGGATTTCCTGTAAGACTACAAACAGCCCTGTGTCCTGTTTCGGGACACAGAGCCTGTCTGATTTACTTTGCGTACATTTCCTCGTAATATTTCTGATAATCGCCGCTGGTTACATTTTTCATCCAGTCCTCATGCTCAAAGAACCAGGCAATGGTCTTTCGGATTCCTTCTTTGAACATGGTCTCCGGCTCCCAGCCGATTTCAGCTTTGATTTTATCCGGGGCGATGGCATACCTTCTGTCATGTCCTTTCCGGTCTTCCACATAGGTAATCAGATCTTTGCTCACCAGTTTCCGCCTTGGGTCGTCCTCCGGCAACATTTCCTGCAGGGTTTCGATAATAATATTGATAATTTCAATGTTCTGCTTCTCATTATGTCCGCCGATATTGTAGGTTTCACCCAGCTTTCCATGCTCCTGCACCATATCAATCCCTTTGGCATGGTCATCCACATAGAGCCAGTCCCGCACATTTTTCCCGTCTCCGTATACCGGAAGTTTCTTCCCCTGCAGCGCATTGTTGATAATCAGGGGAATCAGCTTTTCCGGGAATTGATAAGGCCCGTAATTATTGGAACAGTTGGTAATGTTGGCCGGAAAATGATAAGTGTCAATATAGGCCTTTACCAGAAAATCGGAGCTGGCCTTACTGGCGGAATAAGGGCTGTGAGGATCATAGGGAGTTGTCTCATAGAAATAAGCCCCGTCTTCCTCCAGGGAACCGTACACCTCGTCTGTGGAAACATGCAAAAATTTCTTTCCTTCCTTAAAACTTCCGTCTTCCTGCTCCCAGGCTGCTTTGGCACAGTTCAGAAGCACTGCTGTGCCCAGCACATTGGTCTGCACAAACACTTCCGGATTGCGGATACTGCGGTCCACATGGCTCTCTGCCGCAAAGTGCACCACCCGGTCAATGTCATTTTCCTCAAATATTCTGCTAATCTTCTCCTTATCGCAGATATCAGCTTTTACAAAGGTGTAGTTATCTCTGGATTCCACATCTTTCAGATTTTCCAGATTTCCCGCATAAGTCAGTTTATCCACATTGATAATCCTGATTTCGTTATCATATTTCCGGAACATATAATGAATATAATTTGAGCCGATAAAACCGGCTCCTCCGGTTACAAGATAAGTTCTCATTTTCTGTCTTCTCCTTTATTTTATATATTTGTTTTATACATTTCGATACATTTTCCGGAGCCTGTTGAATTTATATCCCGGCACAATTTTTTTCCAGGAAGTGGCCCCTATAATGGACAGATATTTTTTGGTGTATTTATTCGTCTGAGAAGTGTCCATATATTTAAATACTTTAAAGGCTTCTTTTCCGTAAATTCCCATTTTCAGTCCCTGGGCAACCTCCACGGGATGGTCGGAATAACTCCGGATAATAAAAGCGTCAATCATGGGATTGCAGGCCGCAATATAGTAACTGTAAGCCAGGGCCGCCGCCTGATTGGTTTCTCCCCAGGTGGAAGAATATCCCTGCTCTGACAGGATAATGCGCACGGAAGAACCATAATTCTTCTTAATGTATTTCGTCAGCACATCAATATTTTTCATGGTGATGTAAGGGGTATTCACATCTCCCGTAATACCCAGTCCGTCCCAGAACTTGGTGTAGGTCAGAGGCGTGGAATAGGCATGGTATGCCAGGTGCCATTTCAGCCCTTTCTGTATCTTATTGAGCTGCTTGTTGAATGCCTCAATTACATGTCGGGCACTGTAGCCTCCCTTTACGGAAGTATTCCACAGATTATCCGTGCAGATGAAAATATGAGCGTTGGAAGACTGGCTCCGGATGGCATAGTACAAAGCCCGGAATCCATAGGCATAGGCCTTGAAGTAGGCAGTCTCCGACATGCCGCCCTTATAATTCCATCCTGCCGGATTGTTGACCTCATTTCCCAGTACCCAGTTGGACACGCTGCAGTTTTTCTTTCCGAATACCATGCCCAGATAACAGAAAATCGCTTCCATTTTCTCTCTGGATTTATTAGTGGTCACATTCCAGGTATAGAAAGGGGCTACTCCCCGGACTCTGGCTTTGGAGGCAATCAGATCCGTATGGCCTTCGGTCCAGTCCAGCATTACCTGCATGGTCACTGTCACATTGTTCCGGTTACAGTCCATGACAATCTCCCGGTAACTGTCCATGGGATTAAAATAATAGGTCTTCCCATTATACACATAGGGCACGGTTCCGTTGTTGCACACCATGGAAACTGTAACATTCAAAAAGGTCTGTTTCGCTCCGCAGTTATAGACTTCCTGCAGATTATCGGAAAACTGAATGCCTTTTTTCGTCCGCCCCGGATTGTATTTGGACTTGTTTTTGGCTGCCTTCTCTACATTTTTCACATAGGAAGTATTGCTGATCAGCTTGTATTTCCCGCTCTTTTTCACAGCAATGCCGAAGGTGGATGTGGCATAGCCCTGGTTCTCCGCTGTTTTCAGGTTAAATGTAATATTTTTCTTCTTGTAAACTTTGGAAGCTACTTTATATATTTTCTGATTCATGGGATTTATATACATCAGATAGTAGTAATCATCCGAGCTTGCCACCCTTTTTTTGATGGTGGCCTGCACACTCACCTTCCCGGAGCCTGTGGCTTTGCAGGTGGTAAGTTTGGCTGAATCTGATTTGGCTTTCTCCGTACATTTTACCCATTTGGCATAGACCACCAGATTCCCGGTCTGGCCCGGTTTTATTTCACCAATCCGGCTCTTAAAATTGGACTTTTTATACCATCCGTCAAAATCATACCCTTTTCGGGTGGGCCTTGGCAGCACAAAGGGCGCGTCTGCCGTATAGGTTTTCCTGCTGGAGGAAGACAGCTTTCCTCCGTTTGTGTAATATGTAATGGTATAGGTAATGGGCGTCCAGCAGGCATACAGGGTAACGGTTTCATCTTTTTCCGTGGTAAGGTCATACACCTGCGCCCCGTCGGAAAAAGCCCTTCCGGTTCCGTTCTTTTCCGTATTCCATCCTGCAAAGAGAAAGCCCTTCCGCTTAAAATTATTCCGGTTCAGCGAACTGAATGTTCCGTATACATGGCTGCTGTCGGCCATACTGCCGCTGGTGGCCCCGTTTCCGTTATAAGTGACCCGGTAGGGGTTCCCCTCCCACATGGCATAGAGTACTACCACTCCGCCGTTTTCCTCTGTCAGAGATTTTACCTTCTGCTTGTTCTGATAGGAAATTCCGGTTCCGTCCGGCCTTGTATTCCAGCCTTTAAAGGTATAACCGGTCCGTTTGTATTTGTTGTTCAACAGCGCCTTATTCTGAGTATAGGTAAACTCCTGTTCATCCATTTCACCGGTTCCGCCGTTGGCGTCAAAACGGACCGTATAATTTCCCACTTTCCAGATGGCCTTCAGGGTAATCACCGCTCCGTCCTGGTCTGTCAGGTTCTTTACGGGATTCTCATCCTGATATGTAATATTCATCTCTTCCCATTTCCAGCCTTCAAAAGCATAGCCGGGACGGGTAAACTGGCAGGCCGCCAGATTCTGGTCTTCGTCATACCGGATGATCTGGTCTGCCATCTCTCCGGTTCCGCCGTTGGCGTCAAAGTGAATGGTATAGGCGATGGCTGTCCAGCACGCGTTCAGCGTCAGATCTGAGGTGATTTCCGGCAGGCTCTCCGGCCGGGTAAAATCATATACGATTCCGGCTTCATCCTTCCAGTTCTCCAGCTTATAACCTGTTCTTACCGGTACCGGAACCCTTGCGGCAACAGAGGTCGCCTCCTCTCCTTCTGTCACGATAATCTGACTGGAGGTTTCCGTGCTTCCTTCTGTCATTCCTCCGTTAAACTGAAAGGTAATGGTATATTCCGCCGGGTTCTCCGCTCCGGTCCTGGCAGAAGGCTCTTCGGGGATTTCTTCTCCGGAAGGCGTATCCTCCTGTCCGGAATCCTCCGCTCCCTCTGTCACATCCGTTCCCGGCTGCTGTACGGGTAATGGTTCCATGGCATACAATATTCCCACTTCTGTCTGAAACAGAAGTATCACTGCTAAAAACAGTGTCATAATACGTTTCATCATCGTTGTCCTTTCTTCTGTCGCTCATATCTTTTTCCACTGTGTATACTATTATATCATTTTCACTGCAGAAACCACAAGTAAAAATTAAGGCCTGTCTGCCCTTTCTTTATACCGGATAAATGTGATATAAATATGATAATATATCATTTCCTGTTCTCTGTTTCCGCAATAAACACCTTATCATTTTCAAATACCCAATGGAAAGAATCGAAATAATCCTGATGAAGCAGGTACACCGGATGGGTTTTGCATATGACGAAATACTTCGTTTCTTTATGGTTCAGCTTATCCATAATGTCATTCATTCCATAATCCCAGGTATAATAATCCGAAGAATCCTCCCCGGTCAGAGCCTCATACCAGTAACAGTATTCGTAATTGTCAATCAGGGAAATCAGCGGAACATTTTCTGTTTTTCCCATATTTTCCATCACATAATTGCAGGCTTCCAGATAATCCTTATCAAACACAATCTTCCGGTTCCGGTACTCGGTCACATTATGGTAATAAATATCAAACAGCTCGGAGGTGCGGTCGCCATAGCCAATACCCCGGTTCTGCACCCGCTCCTCCAGGTTGGTCACGCTGATTCCCAGCAGGATAACCGCCACAAACATTCCGGACAGCAGCAAATCTCTGGCCTCCTCATAAATCTCCGCCACCGCCTGGGCAGTAATAACGAATCCCAGCATCCAGACCGGATAGTAGAATTTAAAATAGTAGTAGGCCGAGGCTTTTTCCAGCACCGCAAGGACGCCGATGGAAAGCAACATCACCAGAAAACAGAGGAAGAACACCATAATCTCATCCAGATGCTTCCGCTTCGCTGCTTTTATCAGTTTGTAAATAACAAAGGGCATTATCCATATAAAATTGATAAAAAGTTCTCCATAAATACCTCCCTGCAGGTTCAGCGCATCCCCGATAGAGAGATTCTGCTTTTTCAAAAACAGAAAATAGCAGTAGTACACGGACAGGATACAGGGAATCAGGAAAACCTGCAGGGATATTTTCACCGTATCCCAGGAAAACAGCGTATGCTGTCTGCGGAATTCCAGACAGAGACAGGCAAATACCGCCACATAACTGACCGGGCCGAACAGCATATAGCACATGGTAATGGAAGTACAGCCTGTCATCAGAAGAAACAGCCCCGTTTCTTTCCGGACATTACCCGCCATAAATTCCTTTACCAGCGTAATCACATACTCAATCAGCAGTACGCCCATACCCCAGTAAAAAAAGCATAACAGATAACTGTGCATGGGGTAGCCGAACACATAGGCAAATCCTATGGTAATTCCCAGAATTTTCAGAACCGTCTTATTCAGGTATTCCCGAATCATGGCCATGAAAAACACTGCTTCCAGAATGAACATTACCCCGTCCACAATCATAAAAATTTTATAAGTGCTCACCTTTTCGATAAAAGGAAGAAACACTTCCGTCACCAGGGCATTGTGCATAGGGGCAAAATACATGGTGTCCAGTTTTCCGGTTCTCACAATGGTCAGGGAATTGCGCATATGCACCGCCCCGTCGCTGTTGTTAAACACAAAATCCATATGTACGGTAATACGGTTCAGCAGAAGCAGGAAAATCACCCCTGCAAAAATACAGGTATAGAGAATATCATATTTCTTCCATACATAAATCTGGGTTTCCCCGTCTTTTTTTATCTTAAAAAACAGCACTGCCGCCGAAGCAAGATAAATTACGCCCATACTGACAATATTGACCGGTATGTGCAGCATGTTGATAATTCCACCGCAAAAAGCACCCCAGCACAGCAGGGAAATAAAGTTCATCATCACCCAGATTACCCCGTTTAAAGGGTTCTCTGATTTCTTTATCCGGAATATTCCCATATACAGCAAGATGACACTTACCACAAAAAAAACTGAGCTTATGATCGAACCTTCCATGTTGTATTCCTCTTATCCTTTCTTCTTTTGCACGTCTCCATTACTTTTGCCTTTTCTTTTCCGGCTGCCGGGCAAACCGTCTGCCCAGAGGCTGTTCCACCAGCCGGTTCAGCAGAAAGCCGCACAGAACTGCCAGCGGAACTGTCAGCGCCGCATTCAGATACGGGTTCATCTGTCCTCCGAAAGCCTGACAGATGATCTGCTGAATGGGCCAGCCGCAAAGATACATGCCGTAAGACACCTCTCCCCTTCTGGCAAAACCGCTGCATTTATGTCTGGTTCCGAAGCCCAGCCAGGCCATCAGATAGGGAAAGCAGAAAAAAATCACAGGCTCCAGCAGATGGACTGCCGCCGCGGCTGCAAGGAGAACGCCGCAGACTCCCGCCAGCCAGGGCCGGATGATTATTTTTTCACGATATATGTAATATACCATTCCTGCAAAAAAGAGGCCCACCGGACGCAGGGCGGCACTCAGCACCTGAGAACCTGCCAGCACCTTTACGGCTCCCAGATATCCGGCCGCAAACATAAGAATCATCCATCTGGCATTTTTTTCATTGACAAAATGCAGTTTCAGAGCCAGAAAGCACATGATATAGCACAAAAACTCCACCGGAAGGGTCCAGAGGGGCCCGTTGACTGTGGGATTATAAATATTTTCCTGAAATACCCCCGGCAGATTATGTACCAGTACCATAACGGAGTTCAGAAGATATCGGAATGTGCCCGGATTTGTAAAATAATCTCCCGGACTCAGTTCAGTCAGTATGGGGCCTGCCACAAAGGCCAGTACAAAAGTCACCACAGCCAGACATGGAATAATCCGCAGAATTCTGGCTTTGAAATAAGGGACGGCTTCCTGCAGCCGTTCCGCGCTTTTGCAAATCAGGAAGCCCCCGTAAAAGAAGAAAATACACACAGCCAGATTCCCGAAGTGAATCTGGTCTTCTGTAAGCCTGCCCAGGATATCCACATGGCCTTCTCCCAGGCTGATGGGAAAGGCATGGCAGAGGATTACCAGAACCGCCGCACAGAACCGGATGACGTCCAGGTTATTCTCTCTGCCTCCGGTTATTTCACTTAACTTCATAACTCCTCCTGTTTATGCCATTCAATAATACTTCGCTGCCTTTGCATAAAAGTGCATGATAATCTTTACCACCCATTTTGGCCAGAACCGGCCTAAAATCTCAGATTCTTCTTCATATCTGGCATTGGTATGGGCAAAGAGCTTCGCTGTGGCATTTTCCTTATTCATTCTGTGATACAGCAGTACCTGGCTCACATACACGAATTCCCCCTTCTGTCTGGAAAGGCGCTGCCACAAATCCCAGTCCATGGAGGCTTTGTACTGCTCCCGGAACAGCTGGCCGGGCATTTCTTCCATCACGCAGACCACCGTAGGATGAGTGATAGGGTCTCCCAGGCACTGAATCAGCCATTTCCCGAATCCGGTGCGCCCCAGCCCCGGTATTTTCAGAGGAAGGAGCATAAGCCGCTTGATTTTTACCATGGTGGAAGGCTTTTTGTCCGCCACATCCTCATGCATTTCCAGATAATCTGAAAAGGAAATAATGGGCCTCCGGCTGCGGTTTAACGCATTCAGATTTTTCTCCACAAAGGTTTTTGCAATTAAGTCATCCTGATGGGCCAGCATACACAGAGGCGTATCTGCCTGCCTCATGGCAAAATTATAGTCCTTTACATGGCCTCCGTCAGGATTTACCCTTACTTCCAGGTTATATTTTTCCGCCAGCCCCCGGATATGGTCATTGGGGGTGGAGGTGGAAATCAGCACCCTGGGCTTTACTGTCTGCCTTTTAATCGCCCGGATACAATTTTCCAGATATTCACATGTTCCGTAGGCACAAATCACAACAGTGATATCCTGGCCTGTATAATGATGATACTGTCTCATGTTCTGTCCTTTCTTTCCTCTGCCTCACAGACAAATTGCCGGGAACTTACGGATTCTTCATAATCTTCTGAATCTTTCCGGCGTCTCCCCACACTGCCGGAGAGTCGTAGGGCCGGTCGGGAAAAGTGCCGTATTCCAGCCGGATATCATATCCATGGCTGCTGATAAATTCCTCCACCTTTTCGCCCAGTGAAACCGGCGTCCCGGTGCACACATTGATAATTCCTGTTACTTCCTCCTGCACACTGGCTTTTACAATCTGCTCCGCCAGCCGGTCAATGTGGATAAAGTCAAATTTATTTTTTCCGCTGGTAAAGGGAAAGGTTTTTTTCCCGTCCTCCACCGCCTGCACAATTTTGGCAAAAATGGAGCTTCCTCTTGCGTCGTCTCCGTAAATATAATAGGCCCGCAGCCAGTGCACCACCGTATCTTTGTGTTCCGTATACTGTAACAGGAACTGGCGCAGTGCATTTTTGGCAATGCCGTACATGGACTGGGGACTGCAGGGAGTATGTTCATCAATGGCTCCTTCCCAGTATCCCACCTCATGCATACTTCCCATAACGGAAACTGCTTTCACGCCTCCGTCAATCATATGCTGCAGGAATTCCGCATGGGCAGACAAATCTTTCATATGAGCGTCGGAATTGTGGACAAACCCATCCCTCCAGGCCAGGTGAACCAGTAAATCCGGTTTTCCCATCTGCTCATAAATATCTTTCTCTCCGGAAAAAATATCTGCTTCCTGCCGCCTGGCCCGCTCATCCACTCCTTTGTAATTCAAATCATTTACCAGAACCTGGTAACCGGCCTCCAGAAAGGCCCGTACCACATGACGCCCCATGTATCCGGCCGCCCCGGTAACCAATACTGTCTTTATTTCCATATTCTTTTCCTTTCCTGCTACCTCTGGTTTCACTGTCTTTCTGTCAGAGCAACTTCCAGCTTCCTTTCCCCGTTCCCCTGCGGGCTGCCCCTTTCTGTTTCACTGCTTTTCCGCCAGGTGGTTTTCCTTTTCTTCCAGCTCCCGAATCCGCTTTTCCAGCAAAGCCTGGTGCTGTACCAGCTGTTTAATCCGGTCTGTCTGTCTGGACACAATGGAGGTCATGGACATTAAAATCACAATGATAAATCCGATACAGACCAGAAATACCCCGTTCACCGGAATGGAAATTCCAAAAGCGCCCATCAGCGTATACAGGGCATTTGGCCATATGATGAAAACCGCCAGGCAGATTCCCGCCAGCAGCCAGACCAGACTGTATTTCAAATCAATCAGCCTGCGCTTTAAAAAGTATATGACCAGTATAAAATAAATCAACACCCCTGCGCCCAGCGCGCACCTTAATATTCCCGACATACTGCTTCCTCCCTTTCCTTTCTGGCGGCGCCAGAACTCCGATACCGGACTTTACTGGGAAATCCGGCACAGAAAGATTGCCAGCGTAACCTTTATCATATAGTAAACAGATTTTCCCATGCGGATGGAGGACACGCCTCCCTGCCGCTCCCGCATCAGCACCGGAAGCTCCACCACTTTTTTCCTTTTGCATAAAATATCCACCACACTCTCCGGCTCCGGATAATCCCGCGGATAAGATTTGGCAAACAATGCTATCACATCTTTCCCAATCATTCGAAGGCCCGACGTGGGGTCCGTAATTTTCGCCCCTGTCAGCAATCGAATCAGACAGGTGAAATAGCGGATGCCAATGCGACGGGTAACAGAAGACTGAAAGCCTTTCCGCTCAATAAATCTGGAGCCGATGACCATATCCGCCTGTTCTCTCTGAAGGGTATCTGCCATCTGCTGCAGAAAAGCCGGGTCATGCTGCCCGTCTCCGTCCACCTGTACCGCCACGTCATAGTCATTTTCATAAGCATAGAGATAGCCTGTCTGTACCGCTCCGCCGATTCCCTGATTGATGGGAAGATCTATATAATGAAATCCGTTTTCCACACAGATTTTCCTGGTATCGTCACCGGAGCAGTCATTGATAATCACATAATCGAAATCCGGCGCTGCTTTCTCTATTTCTTTTACCGTATTATAAATGCTTTCCCCTTCATTATAAGCCGGTATGATGACTAACTTTTTCATCTGTTTTTCCCTTCTTTACCTGTCTTTATCCATTTTTTTCCTTTTTCGTACAGATTTCGCATACCGCAATCAGCCAGACAATATACGCTGCGTATGCGCCAATCTGCAGAATGCTGACTCCGTTTTTTTCATAGGTACGTACCACCGGTTCCGCTGCCAGCACACAGACCAGAAAGTCCCCAATCATGCCGATTAAGAGCCATCGAATTCTTCTGAGGGCCACCACCAGTGAAGACAGAATCCAGATTAATGCCGTTAATATGGTACACCATACAATGGGCAGAAACAAACCATAATGCTCCAGAATATCCGGCCCGAACAGGAGTCTAAGACCTGGCCTGCCCAGAATCACTGCTCCCAGCGTCACCACCAGACACATACCTGCCAGCACCGCCAGAGATTTGTGGAACATGCTCCGGAACCGCTTCAAATCTCCCTGCTGATAAGCCAGGGAAAAGGCCGGCAGAAAGGGGTTAAATGCCACAGAGGCAAACACCTGAACCACCAGGGTAGGGGACGCCATGGAAGAATAAATCCCAAGCTGGTCTCTGCCGTACTGTTCCTTTAGAATTGTTTTCGGAATCAGATTTTCCAGGCTCAGCAAAAAGGAAAATGCCACAATGGGCACGCAGGCTGTCAGCAGATTCCGTATCCTGCTGTCTTTCAGGCGAATGGAAAACTCCTCCAGCTTTCCCGTATGAATCCAGTCATAGACAAAAGCTGTCAGCAGATTCAGCCCCGCCATAATCATAAGAGTGACCATGAGATTTCCGGTGAAAGCCAGTTCTGCACAGAAAGAGCCCACCGTCAGAATCCCCCGGATTATATAGGATTTTCCAATCAGATCATACCGCATGTATTTCTGGTTAATCCCGTGAAGCACGTCCACGATGGCTTCCGCCACCCGAATCATCATAAACGCTCCGATGCACAGCACTTCGTAAGGCGTGTTGCCGGAACAGAGGGAAGCTGCCAGGCAGCTGACAAACGCCGCCCCGCAGGTGAGAATCCTGCTGCTCACATACTGGCCGGCAGAATATTCCTCCGCCACGTCCGACACCTGAAAATTGCGCATACTGAATAAAGCAATGGCCGAAAAGCTACTGCTGGTAGTCATGGCCAGGGAGAGGTCTCCCGCCGCGCCATAGCTGTCCAGCCACACCACCAGAATGGTAATCAGCCACTGACAGACGCAGTAAAATACACTGCCGCAGGTATTCCAGGCGATATTTTTCTTCATATTGTCCATACTGTCACTTTCCTTATGTCCGGTGTAAAATTCCCGGAGCGTGTTTTCAGGGGTTCCGGCAGATTACTTCTGCAATCTCCGCCCAGCTTTCCAGACAGATTACATCCGGCTCGGATCTTTCCCCTGAACCATACAAAATCCCGGTCACCGGTTCCCTGCTGCAGATACACAGATCCCGCTCCCTGTCCCCTACGGCATAAGACCGGCTCCAGTCAATGTCAAATTCTTTCGCCGCCTGATAAAACAGACCGGTTTCCGGCTTCCGGCAAAGGCAGCCCTCCTCCGCTCCATGGGGGCAGAAATATACTTTATCCACCCATACATCCTGTTCCTTCAGCCTGTCCAGAAAAAATGCTTCAAATTCCCGGTACTGTTCCAGGGAAAAATATCCTCTGGCAATCCCCGACTGATTGGTAATGACAATCAGGAGAAATCCCGCCTGCCGGATTTGTTTCAGAGCTTCTGCCGCTCCAGGCAGAAATTCCAGTTTTTCTTTCTGGTATACATATCCGAAATCCCGGTTGATGGTTCCGTCCCGGTCTAAAAATACTGCTTTATTCATGTCTGATTTTCCCTATCAGATTTGTGGTGGACAGTCCCCCCTCCAAATCTATAAATTTCACGGCGCCCCCATAGCTTTCCACCACAGCGCGCTCCGGAATATCTTTTTCTTCCCAGTCTTTTCCTTTTACGGTAACGTCCGGGTGAAGGGCCTGAATCAGGGGAACCGGCGTATCATCCTCCATCAGAATCACATAATCCACACATTCCAGCGCACAGAGCATACGAATTCTGTTCTGCTGCTCCACAATGGGGCGCTCCGGCCCTTTGAGCCGCTTTACGGAAGCGTCGCTGTTCACTGCCACAATCAGCACGTCTCCAAATTTCCGTGCCTGCAGAAAAGAAGCCAGGTGTCCTGCATGAAGCATGTCAAAACAGCCGTTGGTGAACACAATTTTCTTCCCTTTTTCTTTCAGACTGGCCAGCACATATCTGGCTGTGGTCACATCCACCAGCTTAAATTCTCCGCTGTTTACCACCTGTTCCATCAGTTCATTCAGAGACAGTGTGGCGGCGCCGAATTTGGAGCATACAATAGAAGCGGCAGTATTTGCCAGAATACAGCATTCCTCCGGGGAAAATCCTGCCGCCATCATCAGGGCCACCGCTGACACCACGGTATCTCCGGCTCCCGTTACATCCACCACATCCTTGCTGGCTGCCGGAAAGTCCTGTTTTCCCTGTTCCTGGTCAAACAGGGAAATCCCCTGTTCCGAACGGGTCAGAAGCAGATATTTCAGCTCGATGTCTTCTCTCAGCCTCTGTCCTGCCTCCAGAATCTCCTGTTCCGTGTGCAGGGCTCTTCCTGTCACATCCCCCAGTTCTTTTACATTGGGGGTACACACGTCCGCTCCTTTATATTTGCTGTAATCAGTTCCTTTGGGGTCAATAATCACAGGGATTCCCCTGCGGCGGGCGCCTTCTGTCAGAAATTGAGCCCCTTCTTTCGTCACCGCACCCTTTCCGTAATCGGAAATAATCACTGCCTGAATATCCTGAAAGAGGCGTTCCTCCTGCTGCCGGATTTCCTTCACATAATCATCCGGAATATCCTGAATTTTTTCTTCATCATACCGCAGAAACTGCTGGTTCTTCGACACAAGACGGGTTTTGGAAATGGTCTGCACCTGAGGATATTTTCTCATATACCCGGTTTCAATGCCTTTCTCCGAAAGCTCCGAGAGAATCCAGTCTCCGTCCGCATCATCTCCCACACAGCCCAGTACCCGCACACTGGCTCCCAGTGTCATGATATTGTTGACCACATTTCCGGCGCCTCCCAGTTTGGTCTGCCTGGCGGTCACCTCCAGCACGGGGACCGGCGCTTCCGGCGATATGCGGGAAACCTTTCCGTGAATGTATTTGTCCACCATAAAATCGCCGAACAGCAATACCCTGATATCTGCTATTTTATTCAACTTCTCAATCGTCATCTGTATCCAGTCCCTCTCTCTCAATCAAAGCCTTTATCTCTCTCCAGGCTTCCTTCTTACCTATTTTATCAATACAGGGAAACAGCTCAAATCCATGGTAGCGGCAGTAATTGTTACAGTCCTGGCACTTCATGTTCCGGCGCACCAGCAACGGATTTCTGCAGCCTTCCTTCTCATAGTCATATTTTGCATACCGATGATAGGTATACCCGCCGCAGATCATGGCCACCGGTACCTGCTTTGCCACTGCAATATGGTATGCGCTGGTATCGTTGCTGACTACCAGGGAAGCCCTGCCAATCAGTTCCACAAACTGCATAATATCCGTTTTGCCGATATAATCCATTATCTCCACATCCGAAGGAAGCAGGCTGCGGAATTCTTCAATCCCCGCCCTGTCATGCTCCGTTCCGCACAGTACCAGCGGTATACGGGTCTTACGGTATATTTTCTCCGCAATATATGCATACCGCTCCGGCGGCCATTTTTTTACGGCCATGCTGGCCACCGGAAAAATGATGAAAAATTTCTCCGGCGTCTCAAAAGGCAGCTCCACAGCAGGCAGCTCCGCCGGTCTGGCCACACAGGAGACAGCTCCCAGTTCCCGGAAAAAAGCGCCGTAATACCGAATCAGATGCATATGCTTCTGATTCAGCTCCACTACTCTGTGATATATTTTTCTGCGCAGCCAGTCCGGAGCCTGATGGTTCACGGACACGTCCAGCACGCCGATTTTTTCTTTTCCTCTGGCTGCCCGCGTCACAAACACATTGGTGGTACACTCCTCACAGCCCACCGGGTCTGCCACAATATCATAGGTTTCTTCCCGAAGTTTCCGGAATAATTCTTTTCTCTTTTTCAGATTTACCACCGCCCCGGAAAAGTCAAGAGGCAGCACTTTATCGTAAATTCCGGTGCTTTCATATAATGAAGAAAAGGCCGACTGGCATGTTATGGTAATTTCATACTGCTCTTTCGGCCATATTTCGCGCAGAGACCGGGAAACACCGCAAAACATAATCCCATCTCCCAGCGCCATATTATATACAATCAGAACCTTTTTGCGGGACTTTTTTCTGCTCCCGTCACCCTTTTTCCTTCTGCAGAACAACAGCAGAACACCGTCTATCCAGTAAAACAGTACCCGGATATGCTGCAGAAAAGACTTTTTCCATAAAAGCTGATTAAACTTCAAAAACAGATTGGATATACTGTAATGATTTTCTCTCATAACTTACCTGCCATTTCCTCAGACTGGTTTTCCGCCATACCTTCTTCCACCAGTTCGCACATCATATGTACCGTCATGGTGTGAAATTCCTGGATTCTGGGCGTTTCTTCCAGAGGCACCACCATATTACAGTCGCAGAGTTCTTTCAGTTCTCCTCCGTCCCGCCCTGTCAGGCAGACGGTGACAAGTCCCAGCTCCCGCGCTTTTTTTACCGCCCTTATAATATTTTCCGAATTCCCGCTGGTGGAAATCCCCAGGAACACGTCTCCCGGCCTGCCCAGGGCCTCCACCTGCCGGGCAAAAATTTCTCCGTATCCATAATCATTTCCAACAGAGGTGAGAATGGAAGTGTCGGTACTCAGAGCCACTGCTCCAAGGCCTTTCCGCTCTTTCAGAAACCGGCCTACCAGCTCTCCTGCCAGATGCTGGGCATCCGCAGCGGAACCTCCGTTTCCTGCAATCAGTATTTTATTCCCCTGCCGCAACGCCTCAAGCTGGAGCCGGACAGCATGGGATACCTGCTCCGGATATCCGCTCTCCCGGACCTTTTCAATATTTTCCTTCTGCTGAAGCAGAATCTCATCTAATCTATGATACACAGATTTTCCTCCTGTCACATATCGCATAGTAACAGCTCAACATGTGATTTCACTGTTACTGTCACATACGTTATTTCCCTTAAAACCGCTCCATTATACCATCTTTTATCATATAATGCAAATTTCTGACTGCTAAGCTCAGTATTCCATCTGATAAATGTAAACCCCATTTTCCTCATACAGGGATTTCACCGGCAAATCCTCCAGCTCATCCAGGGAATGGGAAGCAAAAAGATACGTAATTCCCAGTTTTTTCAAATCTTCGCAGGACAGCCTCAGGTTAATTAAATCGGCCTGTACCAGCTCCATTTCTGTGTCTTCCTCTGTCAGAAATACCTGAATATGGGCATATCGGTTATAGATTTCTTCCTTTTCCCCCTTCGGGTCCAGTTTTTTCCATAAATCCATATTGGGAATATAATTCACGGAATTAACTGCGGGAGCCCCGCAGGCAATCAGGAAGTTTCCTGCTGCAATATTTTCCACCGCAAGCCATTTACTGGTGCTGTCCTGTTCCGTAATTTGGGCCACCTCTTCTGCCGCCGGCTTGCTTCTGATGGCATCCAGGCCGCACATCAACGGATTTACTCTGAGGCCTGTCACAATAAGCAGAAGGCTCAGCCCCGCCATGGCCCAGGGACGGAGATTTTTTCCAAATCCGGAAATGACAGGCAGCAAAGCGCTGAATACCAGAATTCCCAGAACTGCAAAATAAATCCATCTGGGATAATTCGGGTAGCATTGCCTGCTGTACCACACCGTCACAATTCCTGTCAGCAGTACCGTGCAGATTCCCGCCGGAAGGCTCAGTCCCTCCCACTCCTCACACCGCGATACTGCCGCAAGCAGCAGAAGTATCTGGGCAAATCCCAGAACAAGTGCCGTCCGCTCCGGTGTGGAATAAGTAAGCAGAGAAATCCTGGCCAGAAATTCCGGCAGTTCCACCATACAGTACAGAGACAGAAAGGTACTTCCTGCCAGCAGCAGCCCTGTCAGCAAATCCTTTTTCCGGCTGCGTACAAAAACCACCAGGGCCAGCACCCAGGGAATGGGAAAGAAGCTGACGAATCTTCCTGCCTCGCTGGGATTGGCATACTGCTCCAGCGATGTGAGAAAGGTGGGAAGATAACCCAGAAGCTGCTGAATGGTTCTTCCTCCGTAGCTGACCCGCTGACCCGGATATTTTGTATTCATAATGTCCGTCAGATATTCCATATCATTCAGAAGGTATACCCCGGCAATACTGATTAAAAACGCCAGGCACCCTGCTGTCAGCAGCCAGTCCTTCCATCTGTAACTGCGTATCTCCTGCCAGTGTTCCGCTATCATCCAGATTAAGACCATCAGATAGAGATAGCCTGCCGGCACCTGCCAGGCGGGATACAAATCCACCACCAGGAAACAGGATGCAGACACTGCAAGGCCCAGCCCCCATAACATGCGTTTTCTTCTGTCCTTCGCCTCCAGAAAGTACCACACAAACACCAGCGCGGCTTCTCCTGCCAGAATCCAGTTCATGGTGGACCACCACATATTACAGCTGGAAAACCAGATGAGAGAGGCGCCCAGCAGTGACAGCAGCTTTTTCTTCCTGGTCAGAATCAGACAGAATTCAAAGGAAAATAAAAAGCCGAAGACCATTTTAAAGCACCAGCGAAAAGACAGACCAATCTCAGAGCCAAAGAGATAAAAGCCCCAGTCCATGGGCTGGGCCAGTGCGGAATAGCTGCGGTACAGGCCGGAAGCAGACAGATTTGTGGTCTTTTCCGCCCGGACTATCTGGTTGTATTTCCCATAATCACTGTATTCCGCCGACAGAAACCGTGGCACCCCCAGCATCCACTCATCGCTTCGGATGGCTCTGGACTGGCCGGCAACAGGGGCCACGTACTGAGAGCCGTCTCCCGGCTGAATATATCGGTCAAACTGTCCGATGGAAGAAAAATGGTATCTGTTCAGCACCAGAAATGCGAACAATCCCAGAGAAATCCACACTCTTTTTTCAAATATCCACCGGTACATCTGCGGGATATCCAGAAAACAGTGGGCTCCCAGAAATCCAAACAAAAGTATCAGCAAAACAGCCCGGCGCAGAAACAGGCCCCACTGATATTCCATCTTCCCCTCATATGCAATACGGAATACCAGGTCTCCCGGCTGCTGTTCCCCATTAATATACAGTTCTCCCTCCGGATACTGGTCCTCCAGGGAATTCCAGATGGTTACTCCGTTCCGGAATCTGCCCGCATCTGATGTAATCACAACACGGTATCTGGTGGGCCCGGAGACTTCTATCTCCTGATCAAACAGGAAATGATACAGGGCGTTATCCTCCATGGAACCCGCATAATATGTCTTCTCTGCCAGAACCTGTCCGCCTGCTTCTTCCAGAAGTTTCACATGTACCCGGCCATACACTCTTTTATTGTAGGTGGCCATCAGCAGAGAGACTCCGGAAAAATTTCGGTCGGCAGTAAAGGTCTGGGCAATTTCCGTTCCTTTTCGGATTTCTCCCACGTTTGCCTGATTCTCTATACTCAGCCCGCCAGTCTTTGCTTCTCCCTTCCAGCTTCTCTGAGACTGCTGTATGATACAGCCTGCCATGACAACCATCAGCAGAAGAAATGCTGCCCCGCGTATCTTTCTTTTCATTCCGGAATCTCCTTACTTTGTCTACTGTAACTCGTCCATATATTCCTGCAATGCTGTTTCCCAGTCTGCCATCCGGTAATCCGTGGTCAGACGCAGCATATAATTGTCCAGAACAGAATATGCAGGCCTTTTTACTTTTGCGTTATATTCTTCTGTGGAAATGGGGATGACCTTTGTGGATTTCCCTGCCAGTTCAAATATCTTCGCTGCAAAATCCGCCCAGCTGCACTGTCCTTCACAGGTGGCATGAAAGGTTCCGTAATTTTCCCCCGGTTCCAGAAAATGAATCAGCCTTGCCAGCTCTTTCGCGCTGGTGGGGTTGCCGAACTGGTCATTGACCACCTTCACTTCCTGGTTTGTCTCGGACAGCCGAAGCATGGTTTTCAGGAAATTCTTCCCGTCTCCATAGAGCCAGGCAGTCCGCAAAATAAAGTGCTTCGGTGCAAATTCTTTTACAAACCGTTCTCCTTCCAGCTTTGTCTTGCCGTAAACACTGTCAGACCCTGGAGTATCAAACTCCCTGTAGGGCCTTGTCCCATTTCCGTCAAACACATAATCTGTGGAAATCTGAATGAGCTTTGCATCCACCTGGGCAGCGGCAATGCTCAGATTCCGCGCTCCGATGGCATTAATGCGGTAAGCCAGATCTTCCTGGCTCTCGCAGAGTTCCACTGCAGTGTGAGCCGCACAGTTAATGATAACATCCGGTTTTTCGTCCCGCACCATCTTTAAAACTGCATCCACATCTGTAATATCCAGCGCCTTCCGTCCTTCTCCCTCCGCCACATCCGTGTTAATCAGATATGCTCCATCATAAATCTGATTCAGTGCTCGTCCAAGCTGTCCATTGCAGCCTGTAATAAGAATTTTCTTCATAATCGCCTCCATATTAAATCTGATTTACAGAAATCGGAGACCAGTTTCATATTTTACAATCTGAAACCGGTCTCTGTTTTATTCTCCAAGTCCATTTTCCACTGCTGTTACTACCGCCTGCAGCGCTTCCTCTTCGTCCTCCCCTTCACAGACAAATTCTATGGAATCACCGGATTTAATACATGCTCCCAATACGCTCAGCACACTTTTGGCATTTGCAGTGCCTCCTTTAAAATTAAAGGTAATCAACGCCTGGTATTTCACCGCTTCTTTACACAAAATTCCTGCCGGTCTTAAATGCAGGCCCGTAGGATTTTTAATCGTTACTTTCTGACTAACCATCTTCGTTCCTCCAATACATTTTCTGCCAGGTTTCTCCCGGTCTTTTTCCGGATAAAACCATCAGGACTCCTCTTTTCAAAATGCTTCTCTCCGGATAAAACCATCAGGACTCCTCTTTTCAAAATGCTTCTCTCCGGATAGAACCCATCAGGGCTCCTCTTTTCAAAATACTTCTCTCCGGATAGAACCATCAGGACTCCTCCCGGTTATCTTATCCTTTCGAATAAGATAACCGGGCCCCTCCTCATGGTAAATTACAACATATTTTTCATAATCAGATCGGCCAGATTTTTTGCATCCTGATTAATCTCTGCCTGGTCTTTCCCCTCAATCATAACCCGAATCAGCGGTTCCGTACCGGATGGACGAATCAGAACTCTGCCTTCTCCTGCAAATTTCTGTTCCAGTTCATGGATTGCCTGGGCAATTTCCGGATATTCCATAAAATGTTCTTTCTTGTGATTTGGTACTTTTGCATTCACAAGGGCCTGCGGCAATACTTCCATAATCTGAGCCAGCTGAGAAAGAGGCTCTTTTGTCTCCACCATAACTTCCAGCAGGTGCAGAGCGCTCAGCAGACCGTCTCCGGTGGTATTTTCATCCAGGAAAATAATATGCCCGGACTGTTCTCCTCCTATATTATACCCATTTTCTCTCATATTTTCCAGAACATAGCGGTCCCCCACTTTTGTCTGTTCAATGTGGATTCCCCGTTGTTTCCCCATCAGCGTAAATCCAAGATTGCTCATAACGGTTCCCACGATGGTATTTTTCTTCAGATTGCCATGTTCTTTCATGTAGTTTCCGATAATGGCCATCACCTGGTCACCGTCTACCACATCCCCCTTCTCATCCACCGCCAGCATACGGTCTGCATCCCCGTCAAACGCAATTCCCACATTGGCCTTTTCGTAAACCACCCTTGCCCGCAGCTCATCCATATGAGTGGAGCCGCAGTTGGCATTGATATTGGTTCCGTCGGGACTGGTATGGATTGCCACCAGATTAGCTCCAAGACCCTTTAACGTCTCCACCGCCGTATAATGGGAAGCCCCTTCCGCACAGTCCACCACAATTTTCAGACCGCTTAAATCCACCGGAACTGTTTTTTTCATGAAGAATACATATTCTTCCCTGGCATCAAAACGATAACTGATATTTCCGATACCGGAACCGAGAGGCATGGCAACATCTTTCATACCGTTCTTAATCAGAGCTTCTATCTCGTCTTCCAGTTCATCGGACAGCTTATACCCTTCTCCGTTAAAGAACTTAATCCCGTTAAATTCCATGGGATTATGGGAAGCGGAAATAACTACTCCGGCTTCCACCTTATGTTTTCTGGTCAGATAAGCAATAGCCGGTGTGGGTACCACACCCATGTATACGGCATTTGCCCCTACGGAACATATTCCTGCCATCAGGGCATTGGCCAGCATTCCTCCTGAAATTCTTGTGTCACATCCCACAATAATCGTGGGCTGATATGATTTTTCTTTCGTGAGTACATAGGCCCCTGCCTGCCCCAGCTTCATAGCCAGCTCTATGGTAAGCTCCGTGCCCGCCACGCCTCTCACGCCGTCTGTTCCAAACATTCTTGCCATATTTTCCTCCATTCCGTATGCAATTTTGCATACTATGGTAAACGAACCTGTCAGTCTTCTTCTGCATCTCTGTCTCTGTTATTCTGGCTCGTTCCGCTGTTATTTCCGTTCTGATTGCTGTTATTATTGCTGTTATTACTATTATTGTTGTTATTACTATTATTATTGCTGTTATTATTTCCGGACTGATCTGCTTCATCCTGATTTACTTCCGGAGGGGCATTTTTATCCTCAATGGTAATCTGTACATTGATGGTATCCGGCAACTCAAATTTATCATCCGGCAAAGTCACGTCAAGAGGCAGGGTATGGGTACCCGGCTCCAGTTCCGCAACATCCAGCTCCGCCTTAATGCTTCCGTTCTGCAGGGTATCCATATACTCTTTCAGTGCCCTGACGGTTATTGCGACTGTGCTTCCGCTGAAGGACAGCTTATAATCCTGACTCAGCCCGTTGATTTTAATGCTGTCCACCGGCAAATGGAATACTTTGGATTCTTTCTGCTCAATCAGCACTTTTACAACCACCTGATTGGCAGTGTCATCCACCAGAGAAATTCCTCCGTCTCCCAGATAAGGAGTAATATCAACGGTAGTCTCAATATCTTCCTTTTCCCCTTCTATATTGATTACATCTTCCGGAATATCAATGGAATTAATTCCGTTCAGCAATGCGGCCTCCCCTTTAATCAGAACCGTCTCCGGTGTTAATTCCACACCCCGGTACTCGTAACCTTCTGCCGGGGCTCCGCTTACCTGACAGCGGACAGGCACACTTTTGGTGCCCAGAATGCTGGCTCTTATGGTCACTACATTCTGATTCATTTCCAGCAGTTCAGAAGAAATCACTTCTCCGTTCTCATCATACAGGACGGGCTTCACGCTGTCCGTTACATCGCTGGATATTCCATCCACATTGATGGAAGCAGATACGCGATTAATCCTTGATACCACAGATTCCGGTCCGGATACCTGCAGAAGATTCGGAATCACCTCCACATCACCGATAGCGCAGCCTTCTGCCGGAGTTCCTGTGGTTTCCGGAGATATTACAAATTTCTGTTCAGACAAATCCTCCAGGGTAATCTGCATGTTTACTGTTTTTCGGATAATGTCAATATGCTTTTCATTCTTTTTCGCAGTGATTTCAATGGGCACCAGTTTCGTCTCTCCGTCCTGGCTCAAATCTACCTGACTCAGATCCGCAGTCACACTGAAATCATCACTGTCCATGTCTTCCACATAACTCCGGGGGCCGGAAATATAGAACACTGCAATATCCGTATCTCCCACAATATCCGGCACTTTTCCCATGGTACGAATCACTTCTTTATTCAGAATTTCCACCGGAACAGAAAATGTTTTGGTAAAGTCCGGATCTGCCATTTTTACTACCACCATCCACAATACAACAGACAGGAGGACGGACAGAATTTTCAGCCCCGGATTATTCACCAGATGCTTCATCATTTTCCTGAACATGCTTCATCCTCCTTTTCCATATCCGGAATCTTGCCACATCCATGGAGCCTTTTCGGATAAAATTCAATTTTCCTTTTAAGTATTCCGCATCCACATTCCGATACAGTTCTCCTCCCACAGCAATGGACACATTTCCGGTTTCCTCAGACACCACAATAGTCAGGGCATCGCAGACCTCACTGATTCCTACCGCCGCACGATGCCGGGTTCCGAGCTCTTTGCTCAGCTCCATATTATCAGAAAGGGGCAGATAGCAGGTGGCCGATACTACACGTTCGCCCCGCACAAGAATAGCTCCGTCATGCAGCGGTGTATTGTGTTCAAAAATGTTAATCAGAAGCTGGCTGGACACCAGAGAATCCAGCGGAATTCCGGTTCTCTCATATTCCTTAAGCACCACGTCCTGCTCAATAACAATCAGCGCACCTGTCTTCACTTTGGCCATTTCATAAGTTGCCTTTACAATCTCATTGACCACACGTTCGCTGAACCGCTCCTGGTTCTTCTGTGAATCAAAAGAGAATACCGATGTTATAAAGTTCTTCTGTCCAAGCTGTTCCAGCGCCCGCCGCAGCTCCGGCTGGAATACAATGATAATCGCGATTACCGCCACGTTAATGGTTTTCCCTGCAATCCACAGAATATTATTCATCTGGAACATTGCGGCAAGCATAACAAATACCAGCACCACAATGATTCCTTTCAGCAGATTCCATGCTCTGGTCTGTTTGACCCAGACCAGAATATTATAAATCAGGAATGAAATAATAATAATTTCCGCAATATCTGTTTTGGTTATACTGTGCCGGTCTACCCAGAACAGGTACTTCGATGCAAAAGAATTCATCATTGCGAATAAATCCCGTATCATTTTTTCATCCCCTTTCTTTTTGTCATTTCAGATTTCCGTAAACTGCCGTCCTGCTCTTCCTGCAGCCGGACGAATTCCGTTCATTTTTCTATTCCAGCAAATCCTGGTCAATATCCAGTTCTCTGGCCAAATCCCTGCGATTGACGGTGGTACGCTTTTTCGGCGTAATCCGCTTCACTCTCTTTTCCTTTTTTGTCACAAATACTTTGGGAACGGCCTTCACAAAATAATAGTACTCGTCATCTTCAAATTGTACCCGTTCTATCCTGGAATAATCCAGATTATAGAAAAAGAATTCCAGAATCAGAGAAATTCCCAGAGATATCAGAACCCCTGCCACAACCCACAGGATTCTGTCCGTCATATCCAGCAGGATATACCCTACCAGCAGAATAATCAGTTCCAGCATACTGCCTGCAACCAGAGCAATCCTCCATGCATAATTGATGGACTGTCGGCGAATCACATAGACCACCAGCGAGGTAATCAGAAAGGCAGCCAGCACCAGATACATTTCCCTGTTCCCGGTTAGAATCCGCAGAGCAGCTGTAAATTTGGCAAATCCTTCCGTCTCTTCTGTAGATGTGAAGTTCACCAGGTTCTCCTGTACTCCTCTTACATAAAAGTAAGTGACAACTCCACACAATACTGATAAATATGCAGAAGGCCCTTTCAACATTCCTGTTGCCACCGGCATAACATGAGGTATCCGGAAAAAGCAGAGCACAGAAGTCAGCACGGCACTGTACCCATTCTGAGGCGCAAACTTCCCATACAGAAAAAAAAGCAGCAAAAACAGGCACAGGCCAATGGCACAGGCTTCCAGCGACAGTGCAGACAGATGGAGCAGTATCATTCCGCAGGCCAGCACAATCATTGCATTAATGGGCAGAAACGCACATCCAAGAGACAGCATCAGTACCACCGCCGGATGGTCCAGCCGCTCCATATAGCCAAGCTGGCTGTTAATCATGAAAAATACCGTCAGACCCAGAACAAATTTTATGCCTGCTGTCACATACAACTCATATTTCCCGTAAAAAAAACGCAGTTTTTCCCTTATTTCCAACAAACCTGTCATTTCCAAATCCTCCAAAAGTTATAATCGTTCTTCCTTCTCCCGGAGTTTTTCCACCTTCTTCAGGGTAGCATAATACTCCTTTACACTGGCGGTTGCTCTCTTATAACGTCTGGTGTATACAATACAGGCAATGACCTGGTAAATACTGATAAATACTACATACCGGATGATAAGCCACATGCCCAGTTCCGGCAAATCCCTGCCTTTGAGAAATTCTGTCAGGTCTTCCATCCTGTATACCAGCCAGCATACCAGCAGAATCCCAAAAGATATGGTGGAAGTGAGAAACGTTTTGAGCATCTCGTATCCCACATAATCTCTCCGATAATATTGTTTCACAGGCAGATTTTCTTTTCCTTCTCCTGCCTCATAGGCAGCCATTTTCGTCATAAGGCGAATTCTTTCTTCATTTAACATAGGTGCACCGTCCATTTTCCGAAATTAACCAGCTTTATTATAGCACACATTTTCTGTAAGGAAAAGTACAGGTGCACATTTTTTCACGCGTTAGCGTGATACGGTATTTCCTGTAAAAAAGAATGCGCTTACGCATTCTTCGCGCGCGAGCGGATTGCCTGGCAATAAATTTCATCTCCGCGAACTGCGCATCCCGCCCGGAGGGCTTTTCTCTTATAGGAAATCTATATACTTTAGCACTTCACAGTGACACGGTATTTCCTATAAGAGAACAAAGCGGACAGGCCCACGGGGTTTCCCTGACCCCTCTCCTGTAAGAGTACAAAACCGGCAGAACATGTCCGGCGAACCGTACCTCTTCCGGCACCCGCTCGCAGACACATATTCTGCCGGCAGTTTCAGTTGTCCAAAAACCTCATCCTGTCTTTGGTAGAGCCATTCTTCTTGGGTGCCACAGTGGCAGTGGGACGTTTAATCGCTCCGTTAAGTTCATTCTGAAGATGTGACCTGCAATTATCACAGAACCTTCCGCTCAGAACTCTTGCCCCGCACGCCTCACATTCCAGCGTAATCTGCGACTCCTCGGTAAATGCAAGACGCTCCTCTCTCACCCACTGTTTGATCTGCTTCACGCTGACTTCATTTGTCTCTGCAATTTCATTTAACGGTGCCTTTGGATGTTCCCTCAGATATTCCTTTACCTGCTGAAACTTTTCTTCCAGCTCTGCCATGCAGCCCGGACACAAAGGCGGTCCCTGCAGATAATTAAAGAGTCTTCCACATCCCCTGCAATTTCTTACTTCCATATCCTCTTTCCTCCTAATATCCTCTGCCGATACTGACGCTCAGGCAATATACCCGTTCTGCCCCGGCCCGCTTTAATTCTTTCGCGGCCTCGTTCATCGTACTTCCGGTCGTATAAATATCATCTAGCAATAAGATATGGCTTAATTGTACCTTATTTTTTCCGGTTTTAAAAGCCCTTTTCAGATTATTTTTCCGTTCTTCGTCATTTAATTCTTTCTGGGCCTTTGTATCCCTGGTACGGACCAGCAATCTGCCGTATACCGGCAGATTCATTTTCCTGCCAACCTTCCCGGCCACCAGCTCTGCCTGATTAAATCCCCGCTGTCTCATACGCTTTCGTGAAAGAGGTATGGGAACTACTGCCTGAATTCCCATCTCCTTTATCCAGCCGCCATATACTCTTACCAGTTCAGAGCTGTAGTATTCCGCATACTCCCGGCGGTTCCGGTATTTAAACCGATACAGGGATTCTCTGACTGCTCCTCTGTATATCCACAATGCTTTTCCCTGATCAAAAGCAAATTCTTTCCGGCTGCAGTCATAACAGTATTCCTTCCGTTCATCTTCCAGTGGTTTTCCGCACTGGAAGCATACCGGTTCTTTCACATATTCCGGCAGATTTCTGCAGCTTTTGCAGATTAATTCCTCCGGCGCGGCAAAAGACGAAAAAAGTATTTCATCACAGACGGGACATCTTGGCGGAAACAACAGATGCAAAAATTTTTCTTTCTTCAATTTCAATATGGTTACTTTATGAAAAATATCTCCCGGCGATTTTATGGTATCACACTTTCGCCATGGATTCTACCGGTTTTTTCTTAAAAATTTCTAAAAGTACCGGAGAAATTCTTAGGATTTTCCTGGAACAAAGTGGACAGGTTCACTTCAACTCCCTGAATCCCTCAACCTTGAGGAACCTGGCTACTTTTCTGCGCCGAGCACAATTGCGAAGCAATATTTTCCTCCTGTGCGAGTGTGCATACATAATTATTTTGTCTTACAGAAATACACTTTCATGCATTAGCGTGACAGTGTATTTCTGTAAGACAAAATAAAAAGAACTGCTGCATTTTGCAACAGTCCTTTCTGTTTCAGGACAGCATCATCCGGTCGTTGGAAAATTCCCCGCCGCTGGCTTCCTCAAACTTTGCCAGTAAATCCGATACTTTAAGTCCTCGTTTTTCTTCCCCTGACACATCGTAAATAATTCTTCCTTCGTGCATCATAATCAGACGGTTCCCCAGCCGGATAGCATCTTTCATATTATGGGTAATCATCAATGTGGTCAGATGGTCCCTGTCCACAATTTCCTCCGTCAAATCCAGCACCTTTTTTGCCGTCTTTGGGTCCAGTGCCGCTGTGTGCTCATCCAGCAGCAGCACTTTGGGTTTTTCCAGAGAAGCCATCAAAAGGGTCAAAGCCTGCCGCTGGCCGCCCGACAGCAGCCCCACTTTGGAAGTCATTCTGCTCTCCAGTCCAAGGTCCAGAGCTTTCAGCTTCTCCTGATAAACTTCTCTTTCCTTTCCGGTAATTCCCCATCCCAGAAACCGTTTCTTACCTCTTCTGGCTGCAATGGCCAGGTTTTCTTCTATATTCATATCTGCCGCTGTACCGGTCATGGGGTCCTGAAACACCCTTCCCAGGTATTGGGCCCGTTTATGTTCCGGAAGTTTTGTCACATTCGCCTCATCAATGAGAATCTGCCCCTGGTCTGCCGGATAAACCCCGGCAATCATATTCAGCATAGTGGATTTTCCTGCGCCGTTTCCTCCGATTACCGTAACAAAATCTCCTTCATTCAATACCAGATCTATCCCGTTTAACGCCCGCTTTTCATTGATGGTTCCGGGATTAAAGGTTTTATACACTTTTTCAATTTTAAGCATCTGCCCTGCCTCCTTTTCTGCCTGCGGAGGAAAAATATTTACTCTTCAGATGGGGAATTGCAAGGAACAGAGCCACAATCAGAGCGGAAAACAGCTTCAAATCGTTGGTGGACAGCCCAAGCTGCAGCACAATTGCAATTACAATAAAATAAATAATCGCGCCGATTACGGCAGCCAGCATACGCAGTGCAAAATTATGAAATATTTTGCCAAATACCACTTCACCGATAATTACAGCAGCCAGTCCAATCACAATGGCTCCTCTGCCCATATTGACGTCCGCGCTGCCCTGATACTGGGCGTACAGGGCGCCGGAAACTCCTGCCAGCCCGTTGGAAATCACCAGTCCCAGCACCTTCTGATTACTGGTGTTTATGCCCTGTGCCCGCGCCATATTCTGATTACAGCCGGTGGCCCGGACTGCAGCTCCCAGTTCCGTACCGAAAAACCAGTACAGTACCAATGTGATAATCAGGCAGCAGATTCCTGCTGTAATACATGCTTCCTGAATGTAGCGGAGGCTTACAATCAGCTCATACTGGTCTACGCTGACTGCCTGATTGGATTTTCCCAGTATCCGCATATTAACAGAATACAGCCCAAGCTGAGTCAGAATACCTGACAGAATGGGCGGGATGCCAAACACCGTATGAAACAGCCCGGTCACAAGGCCTGCCAGCATTCCGGCCCCAAAGGCCATCACCATGGCCAGATAAGGATTCATTCCGCCCACAATGCACATAACCGCCACTGCCCCGCCGGTGGCAAGGCTTCCATCTACCGTCAAATCCGCATAATCCAGCACTTTATAAGTAATATACACACCAATTGCCAAAATTCCCCAGATTAACCCCTGTGCCACAGAGCCGGGAAGTGCATTGATCAGTGATCCCATTTCCTATTCCTCTTTTCCAATTTCTTCCATATCAGAAGGCATTTCCATGTTCAGGGCCTCTGCCACTTCCGCATTGTATTTTTTGGTCACTTCATCTGCGTACTGAATGGGCATTTCCCCAGGATTTTTCCCTTCGGTGAGAATTTCATACGCCATGATTCCTGCGTTATAACCAATGTTATAGTAAGAAATACTTAACGTTGCCAGTCCGCCGCCGGCACACATATTTTCCTCGCCGCAGATAATGGGAATTCCTGCCGGGCCCGTTACATTTTTTACGCCTTCCATATTATTTGCTATAGTGTTATCCGTGGGGATATAGAGCACGTCGCAGCTTTCCACAGCACTGGTTACTACCTGCTGGATATCATTGGAATCTGCCACAGTAAATCTCTCATAGGAAATACCTTTTTCTTCCAGTGCTTTCTCTGCCTGCTCCGCCTGGAACACAGAATTGGCCTCTGAAGAGCAGAATACAATTCCTGCCTTTTTTGCATCCGGAACCAATGCTGCCAGAAGGTCAATCTGCTGATCTATAGGCGCCAGATCAGAAGTTCCTGTTACGTTTCTTCCCGGTGCCTCATTGCTCTCCACCACGCCGGCTTCCACAAAGTCCGTAACAGAAGTTCCCACAATGGGGATATCTGCAGTGGCAGCCGCACATGCCTGCAGAGAAGTGGTGGCATTTGCCATAATCAAATCTACTTTGTCATTTACAAATTTTGTGGCAATAGTTGCGCAGTTTGCCTGCTCTCCCTGGGCATTCTGATAATCAAATTTCACATTGCCCTCTCCGAGTTTTTCTGTCAGAGCCGCTTTAAATCCTTCTGTCGCCGCATCCAGCGCCTGATGTTCCAGCTGCTGGCAGATACCGATTCTGTATACTTTATCTCCCTGGCTTTCAGAACTCTGCGTATCGTCTTCCTTCTGTTCCTCTGTTCCTGCGTCTTCTTTTTCCGCCGTATCTTCTGTCTCTTTACTGTCCTCGGAGCTCTGGCTTTCTTCAGATTTTTTTGCAGAATCTCCACCTACCGTACCGCAGCCTGCCAGTATGGAAGCTGCCATGGTCATGGACAATACAAGTGTCAGTATTTTTTTCTTCATGAATCTTTCCTCCCTGTACTTTAGCGCTTAAACGCGTTGATACTCTATAATATAACATTGAATGACAAAAAAGGCAAGAGCCTTTCTGCTCTTACCTTCACGTAACATTATCGTATTAATCTGTCTTTCAGCCCTGTATACCGCTTCTGCTCGCTGACGTTTGCAATCATTTCCTGAAATGTCGCATCATTCCCCACCAGTGTCACACATTTCCGGGCTCTGGTCACCGCCGTATACAGCAGGTTCCGGTTCATCAGCATTCTGGGGCCTGTCAGCAGGGGAATTACCACTGCCGGATATTCGCTTCCCTGGGATTTGTGAATGGTGATGGCATAGGCGAGCTCCAGTTCATCCAGTTGTTTAAAGGAATAATCCACCATTCTGCCTTCATCAAATTCCACCGTAACCAGTTCCTGGTATGTATTGATACTGCGAATCCGTCCCATATCACCGTTGAAAATTCCGGCTCCCTTATCAATAGCCAGTCCGTATTTACTGCGTATCTCCCATTCAAGCTGATAATTATTCTTAATCTGCATGACTTTATCTCCCTCCCGGAAGATAATATCGCCATGTTCTTTCTCCCGTTTCCCCTGTTCCGGCGGGTTCAGATACTTCTGCAGAATCCCGTTCAGCCGCTCCACGCCCAGCAGTCCTTTCCGCATGGGTGTCAGCACCTGAATATCAAAAGGCTCCGCATCCACAAATTTGGGCAGCTTCTGCTGTATCAGCTGAATCACCACACTGATGATTATGTTGGCGTCATACCGCTTCAGAAAAAAGAAATCCATACTCTGATTGTCCGGAATGACCTCTTCGCCCCGATTGATTTTATGGGCATTGACAATAATATCACTCTGAGCTGCCTGACGGAAAATTTTATTCAGCCGCACCACATGAAACCGACCGGAATCAATCATGTCTTTCAGTACGCTCCCCGGCCCCACACTGGGAAGCTGGTTTACATCTCCGGACAGAATCAGTCTGGTGCCTTCAGCCACTGCTTTGAGCAATGCATACATCAGGGAAATATCCACCATTGACATTTCATCAATGATAATCACATCTGCCTCCAGAGGATTCTGCTCATTGCGCTCAAAACCTTCTTTTCCTTCTGCTCCGCCGTTTAACTCCAGCAGACGGTGAATGGTACGGGCTTCAAATCCTGTGGTTTCACTCATCCGTTTGGCCGCCCGTCCCGTAGGCGCCGCCAGAAAAATATCCATGCCTTCCAGCTCAAAATAACGGATAATCGTATTGATGGTAGTGGTTTTTCCTGTTCCGGGCCCTCCTGTCAGAATCATCAGTCCATTGGTAACTGCTTCCTTTACGGCCTCTGCCTGAAGTTCATCCAGCACCATTCCCGTATCCTGCTCAATACTCCGGATCCGTTGGCGGATTTCCGCTTCCGGCACTTCAAAAGAAAAATCAAGCTGTTCCAGCATGGCCGCCGTATTGGCTTCCATATAATAATAACTGGCTCCGTAAATATACCGGCCATCCTCCTGTTCCCGGATAACCAGTTTCTTCTCTATGGCCAGATCCATGTAATGTTTCTCAATATATTCCGGAGCAACTCCCAGAATCTCACTGGCCTTCCCGGTCAGCAGATATTCCGGCAGGCAGGTATGGCCCTCCAGAGCGGCCTGTACCAGTGCATAGAGAATGCCGCTGCGGATGCGAAAATCAGAATCGGTGTGGATTCCGACTCTGGATGCAATTTCATCCGCAATCCGAAAACCCACACCTTGAATATCATCTGCCAGACGGTATGGATTTTCCTTTAAAATCCCATACAGTTCCTGGCCATATGCCTGAAAAATTTTTGCCCCAAGTGTCTGGGAAATACCGTATTGCTGCAGGAAAATCATGGCCTGCCGCAATTCCCGCTTCCCCTCGGCCTGTTCTGCAATTTCCATTGCCTTGCGCTGGCTGATTCCCTTCACTTCTGCCAGTCGTTCCGGCTCCTCCTCAATAATCCGTATGGTATCTTCCCGGAACTTTTTCACAATCCTGGCTGCCAGAGCCGCGCCGATTCCCTTAATGGCTCCGGAAGCAAGATAACGCTCCACCGATATCATATCTTCGGGAGGTTTTACCTGAAAAGAGGAGGTCTTAAACTGTCTGCCGTAGGAAGGATGGATGGTGTATTCTCCCGTCAGTTCCAGGCACTCCCCTTCGCTGACCCCGTGAAAAATTCCCACGCAGGTAATCTCTTCTTCCTCACAGACCAGATTTAATACGGTATATCCATTCTCCGTATTCTGAAAAACAATATGTTCCACATATCCTGACAAAGTTTCCACAATTTTATTCCAGACCGTAATTGCGCTTCATCTGGTCGTACAGTATCTGTGCAATTCCCAGTCCTTCTCCCTCCGTAGCCTGTTCTGCAAAACTCTGAGTCATCTGTTCTTTGTAATAATCCTTTAACTGCCTGGTAGAAGCGGAAACATCTTCTTCAGATTCCGGCACCATCCGTTGCATTGCCTTGAACATCTGCTCCACAAAATATGCCTCAAAATCTTTGCATACATCCATCAGTTCTTCTTCGGTGGCTGTGGACAAATCAGACTTCAGCGTTTCCTCCAGCTTGCCGGCAGAATCGGTGGCTGTATCCATATTATAATTATTGTAACAGGAATTAATTGCATTTAAATCAAGACTCATATGTACCCTTCTTTCCTGAATTGCCCGCTGCTGGCGAAGCACAGATATCACTTATTGAAATACTGTCATCAGCAGCATTAACGCTTCAACTGGTTTGCCTGGCTCAGCATATCGTCTGAAGCCTGAATTGCCTTGGAATTCATTTCATAGGCTCTCTGGGCCACAATCAGATTTACCATCTCGTCTGCCACCTGTACATTGGAGCCTTCCACATATTTCTGACGTATCTCGCTTCTTATCAGATTCGCGGTATTTGCCTCATTCAAAGGCTGTCCGGAAGCGTCCGACACGGCCAGAAGACTGTTGGACAGCTTCTCCAGACCCGCCGGGTTACTGAACTGGAACAGTCCGATGTTTCCTGCATTTACAAAATTCCCGTTGCCGTCCATATATCCGAACGCACCCTCGGTAGTTACCTGTATTTTACTGTTGCTCACATCCCCAGGCATGGTAATGGGATTCCCGTCGCTGCTCAGCACCGGATAACCGTCCGCTGTTACCAGCGTAAGATTTCCGTCATTGCCCACACTCAGCTTAAAATCCCCGTTCCTGGTATAATAGGTATTTCCGTCTGCTCCGCGCACTGCAAAAAATCCGTCTCCGGCGATTGCCATAGCTGTAAAGCTCTCACTGGCCAGCATGGAACCCTGCGTAAAATTGGAAGTAATGGACGCTACCCGCGTTCCAAGCCCCACCTGGGCAGGAATCGGTTTATTCTCTCCGTTTGCAGTGGTTGTTCTGGTCTGCAGTGTCTGATATAACAGAGATTTGAATTCCGTTTTCTCGGTCTTGTATCCGGTGGTATTCACATTTGACAGATTGTGAGCAATGGTATCCACTGCCGTCTGCTGGGAAATCATGCCGGACGCTGCCGACCACAATGATCTCATCATAACTTATGCCGCTCCTTCCTATGCTTTGCCGATATTATTTACAGCTTTTTCAAGTGTGCCATCTATAGACTGAATAATTTTCTGATTGGTCTCATAGGCTCTTGAAATGGTAATCATCTCCACCATCTCAGATATCACGTTCACATTGGACATCTCCAGGGTTCCCTGAATCACTCTCGCATCCGTGGCCTGAACCTGGCCGCCCTCCACCAGATCATACATATTCTCGCCATATTTGGACAGGAAATTATAGTCTGCAAAATCCACCACGCCTACCTGTCCCACCATGGCATTATTCTGGTAAAGATTTCCATTCTCATCTACTTTCAGTTCTACGTTGGGGTCTACCCGTATGTATCCGGCCTGCCCCGGATTTCCCGCCTGGGCCGCCGCCTGATTCAGCACATAATCCCCATCCTTCGTCATCAGGTATCCTTCCCTGTTGACGGTAAAAGCACCATCCCTGGTATATTTCACAGAAGTCTCTCCTGCCTTGTTGGTGAAGGAAATGGCAAAAAATCCGTCACCGTCAATAGCCAGGTCATAGACGTTATCTGTCACACGGAAAGAGCCCTGCCCGTAGTCCGTATAACACTCCCCAATCTTAACTCCCAGGCTCACATCTCCCAGTCTTCTGGACAGCCCCATAGCCGAAGTGTCCTTAATCTTAATTGCAAGCATATCATCGAAGGCCTGGGAAGTTGATCCTTCTTTTTTGAATCCGTTCGTTGCAGAATTCGCCAGATTGTTGGTAAGTACGTCCAGTCTGTTCTGCTGGTTTATCATCCCTGTATACGCAGTATATAATCCCTTTACCATAGCTCCTGCTCCTTTGTATGATAACTACATGTTGCCTGCCGCATTTTATTCTCCGAAATTATTCCGAAGCACAGAGCTGCAGCTGTCACTCATCTGTCTTACCGGATAAAAATTCCACGTATTTGCCGGTTCCGATGGCCACACAGGTCATGGGCTCCTCTGCTGTCATGGTATTGATTCCGGTTCGGTCCTCTATCAGTTCTTCCAGCCCGCGGAGCAATGCGCCGCCGCCCGTTAAAATAATTCCCCGGTCTGCCACGTCTGCCGCCAGTTCCGGAGGTGTTTTCTCCAGTACGCTGTGTACGGCTTCCACAATCTGTAAGGTAGCTTCCCGGAGAGCTTCCTCCGTCTCCTCCGAAGATACGGATACGGTTTTCGGAAGGCCTGTGACAAGATTACGTCCCCTGACATCCATGGTATCATTCTGTGCCAGCGGAAAACAGGTTCCAATCTTTATCTTAATGTCCTCGGCAGTTCTCTCTCCTATCAGTAAGTTATGCTTCTTCCTCATATAACGTACGATGGCTTCGTCAAAATCATCCCCTGCAATCTTAATCGAGGTACTTACCACCGTTCCTCCCAGGGAAATCACTGCAATGTCTGCAGTACCTCCGCCGATATCCACAATCATATTACCGCACGGCTTGGAGATATCCACACCGGCGCCAATAGCGGCGGCTATGGGTTCTTCTATAATGGAAACTTCTCTTGCCCCTGCCTGATACGTGGCGTCTTCCACAGCCTTTTTCTCCACTTCGGTAACACCGCTTGGTACGCATACGCTGATTCTGGGTTTGCGGAAACTTTTCTTGCCCATGGCTTTCTGAATAAAGTACTTTAACATTTTTTCGGTCACTGTGTAGTCAGAAATAACCCCTTGACGCAAAGGTCTTACCGCAACAATGTTTCCCGGAGTTCTTCCCAGCATCAGACGGGCCTCTTCTCCAATGGCTTTTATTTTGTTGGTATCTCTGTCAAATGCCACCACTGAGGGTTCTTTCAGCACAACGCCTTTTCCTTTTATATATACAAGGATACTTGCTGTTCCCAGGTCAATTCCAATATCAGTTGACATCATATAGTTCCCCTTTCGTTTCTCTTATCTATCTGCTTCGGAAATGCCGCAGGCACTTCCGCTTCCTGCGGTAACGGTACTTCTTCCCGCCCAAATACAATAAAACATAATAACTCTATTTTTCCATATATACATACATTATATACAATCACGGGGAATTTTCAAAGTGTTTTTTTCTAAAATATAAAAAAACGTCTATTATTAACCTTTTCCATGGCATTCCTTATTAAAGTTTATGGATTTTTTATAATTTTTCTAAAGTTTTCCCGTTTTTTTCACATATCTTTCACATTCTCCGGTTATACTTGTACATGTACTAGCTAACAAGCTAATATAATTTTTCATAACTCATGCTTCCTGGATTCCTGTTACATCCGGAATCCAGGAGGTACTCCCCGAAAGTTAAGGCTGTCCATTGGGACAGCCCTTTTTATCTTACAAAAAATACCATATCACGCTAATACGTGAAAGTACGCGTGCAATCCTCTCAGGACTGAGGGAGACAGGGGAACCCGGCAGGCCTGGCCGCTTTATTCTTCTTCCGCTTCCATCTCCACCAGAATCGTGGTGGAGTCTCCCTGTTCCGCCTGCTTCATGGCAGCTTCAATCAGTTTCGTGAAATTCTCGCCGGAATGAGTGGCCCCGCTCAGTATATCCACCTTTGTATCCCTCTGCCCTTCAATCAGCTGCCGCACATATTCCCTGGTATATTTATTGGGATAAGTCCTCTCCTTACTGCTCATATTCCGCATATATTCATTGTCCCATGCTTTGATAAAGCCGCTCTCATCTTTTGCGTTAAATTCCGCTGAGACAATGGTATCATCCTTCACCTGAATGCAGACATATTCTTTCCATCCATGAGAAAAACCGGACATTTCAGCAGTATAATAACCATCCTCCATTTTATTGCCGCAGCCTGTCAGCAGAACCGCTGTTATCATCACAAATGCCGCCAGAAATTTCTTTTTCATTCCGGATCACCTTCCTTTAACTTTACTGCTGCCACCACTTCACCCAGTTCTTCCGCCTGGGTCAGAGACATGGCCGCTGTCTCGTCCGTTTCCCTGGCAAGCTGCTGATTGGTATTGGCAATCTCCAGCACTTTGTCTACTTCCTGCGTTACCATGGAAACTGCTTTTTTCTGTTCTTCCACCACACGGGCCATATTATGGGAAATTCCGGTAAATTCTTCCGTAGCCGCATTGATTTCCTGGAAAGAATCTGCTGTTAATTCCGCGGCTTCCATTCCCCTTTTGATAGACATATTCGCCTGCTCAATCATATCTCCCGTCTGTTTCAGGGCATCGGCTGTCTGGTCAGCCAGAACGCCAATCTGCTGAGCTACCACCGCGAATCCTTTTCCCGATTCTCCGGCGCGGGCCGCCTCGATGGAAGCATTCAATGCCAGCAGACTTGTCTGAGAAGATATTTCTTCTATTAACTGGCTGATTTTGATAATTTCCTGCATATTTGCATAAATATCTTTCATCGCCTCCTGCATGGCTCCCATGTGCTCCTGTCCCTGACTGACTTTATATTCGGCACCTCCTGCACATTTCTTTACCTGTTCCGCATTTTCCGTAATATGTCCAATCTGCTCCGTAATTTTCTGAATACTGCTGCTGAGTCGTTCCAGCGCCACTGCCTGCTCCGTAGAACCATCATAAAGCCGTCTGGCATAACCGGACACCTCGGAGGAATTTTCATTTACTGCCAGGGAGGAATGATTAATTCTGCGCATGGTTTCATTCAGGGAAACCGTAATGGCGGTCAGAGCCTCCCGGATTGCCACAAAATCCCCGGTAAATGTATCCGGTACTTCTCTGGAATAGTCTCCTTCCGACAGAAATCCAAGAGAGGATTTGATATCATTGATATACCCGTCCATACTGGATATGGTTTTCGCCAGTGCATTTGTCAGCACTTCAGCCTCATCATTGGTTTCCGCCAGCACCACCTCGTCTTTCAGATTTCCCTCCGACAGAGCTGTCAGCCTTCCTGTAGCCAGTGAAAGGGAATCGGAAATGCTGTCCGCCATTCTCACAATCACATACCGGGACGCCACCAGAAGAATCACTGCCAGCAAAATGCATACAAACACAGAAATAAACAATACTCCCTGAAATTCCCTCCGGGGCGCATCCACAATCAGCGTCCAGTTAGTTCCAGGTACAGGCGCATAAGCCACATAATGGCGGATTCCATGCAGTCTCATGGACTCTGAACCTGTCTGGGAATTTATCATATTGTCAAATACCGCTTTATTTTTCCCGGAATCATACAGTCCGTACACATTTTCATGTTTCTGCATATATTCCAAATCCTTATCCGCAATAATTGTTCCCTCTTCGTTAATCATGTAGGAAGAGCCTGTCACTCCGATATTGATATTGGACAGTACGTCGTGCAGCAAATCGTATTTATAACTTCCTACCAGATAAGAATCCACTTCTCCTTCTCTTGTCATGGGCAGGGCAACCCGAAGCTGCCATATGTCATTCTCATACCGCGGTTCATCTATGACAATATTATTTGTTTTTGTAAGATATGTATAAAATTTTTCTTCTGCGATGCTTTCCGGAGCGGCCTTATCCCCGTACATTTTCTGCCCGGACAAATCATAGCCGCCCAGCCAGACAAATTCAATCCGGCTTTCCCGCTCATTCAGAACCTCCTGTTTTTCTTCTTTCGAGGCTTCCTCATCCGTCAGAACCTCCTCCAGCGCCAGATTGGTCATCCGGTCCGTCAGCAAATGCAGATTGGCGCTCACGTTCTGTGAAGACGTTTTAGCCATCATCTGCAGATTTTCCAGTAAAACAGAATCTGTGGAAACAAAACTGCTGATAATCATTACAACGGTAAGCAGAACTCCAAGGGTAATGGATACAGACATTACATAAAACACGATAATCTGTTTGATTGTTTTCTTCTCCATAATCTTTTGTTATCCTTTCTCACTATTACCTCTTAATTATATCAACTTTTTTCGCAAAAACACCCCGTTTTCCCGCTTTTTGTCATTTCCGGGGAATTGTAAAAATGATATGCTATGCACATTCTCCGCGAGCTGCGCATAATGGTTTTATCTTATAGGAAATCTATATACTTTAGCACTTCACAGTGACACGGTATTTCCTATAAGATAAAAAAAGAATCCTGCATTGCAGGATTCCTGGATTATTTCAGATATTTTTTAATATACTGGCCGGTATAGGATTCTTTCACTTCCGCCACTTCTTCCGGAGTTCCCTTTGCAATGACCATACCGCCGCCATCTCCTCCTTCCGGCCCCATATCAATGATATAATCCGCTGTCTTTATCACATCCAGATTATGCTCTATTACCACCACCGTATTGCCGCCTTCCGCCAGACGCTGCAAAATTTCCGTCAGCTTATGCACATCTGCAAAATGGAGGCCTGTGGTGGGTTCATCCAGAATATAGATGGTTTTCCCTGTACTGCGCCGGCTCAGCTCCGTGGCCAGCTTAATCCGCTGGGCTTCCCCGCCGGACAGGGTGGTAGAAGGCTGGCCCAGTTTGATATAGGAAAGCCCTACATCGTATAATGTTTCAATTTTCCTCTTAATAGAAGGGACATTTTCAAAGAAAGTCAGTGCTTCCTCCACGGTCATATCCAGTACATCGTAAATGCTTTTTCCTTTATATTTTACCTCCAGAGTCTCTCTGTTGTAACGTTTGCCGCCGCACACCTCACAGGGCACATAAACATCCGGCAGGAAATGCATTTCTATCTTCAGAATACCGTCGCCGGAACATGCCTCACAGCGGCCGCCTTTTACATTAAAGCTGAACCTCCCTTTGGCATATCCTTTGGCTTTGGCATCCGGCGTCGCTGCAAACAAATCCCGTATCTGGTCAAATACTCCTGTGTAAGTTGCCGGATTGGACCGCGGCGTCCTTCCAATGGGAGACTGGTCAATATCGATTACCTTGTCCAGCTGCTCCATCCCTTCAATGGATTTATGTTTGCCCGGAATCACTCTGGCCCGGTTTAAATCCCTTGCCAGACGCTTGTAGAGAATTTCATTGGTAAGGGAAGACTTGCCGGAACCAGATACTCCGGTCACACAGGTCATAACGCCCAGGGGAATTTCCACATTGATGTTCTGCAGATTATTTTCCTGAGCCCCTTTGATTTTCAGAAAACCAGCAGGCTTTCTTCTGGTTTCCGGAACGGGTATCTTAATTCTGCCGCTCAGATAAGCCCCTGTCACGGATTCCTTATTTTTCATGATTTCCTGAGCAGTTCCCTGAGCCACCAGACGTCCCCCGTGCTCTCCGGCTCCAGGTCCGATATCCACAATATGATCTGCCGCAAACATGGTGTCCTCATCATGCTCCACCACAATCAGGGTATTTCCCAGATTTTTCAGATTCCGAAGGGTATTCAGCAGCTTGTCATTATCCCGCTGATGCAGGCCGATACTGGGCTCGTCCAGTATATAGGCCACCCCCACCAGCCCGGAACCTATCTGAGTGGCCAGCCGGATACGCTGAGCTTCTCCACCGGACAGCGTTCCCGTTGCCCTGGATAAGGTCAGATAATCCAGTCCCACATCCACCAGAAATCCAACTCTCGCCCGGATTTCTTTTAACACCTGAGCTCCAATCAGTTTCTGATGTTCCGTCAGCTCCATATCTTTCAGAAATGCCTGCAGCTTTCGGATGGACATGGATGTGACTTCGTAAATATTCTTTCCGGAGACAGTCACCGCAAGGGCTTCCCGCTTCAACCGCTGACCGCCGCAGGTCTTACAGGGAGTCACTCGCATAAACTGTTCATATTCCTGCTTCATGGTATCGGAGCCGGTCTCCCGGTACCGGCGCTGCACATTCCGTACCAGCCCTTCAAAGGCCACATCATAGACCCCTTCTCCCCGCTGGCCCTTGTAATGAACCTTCAGTTCTTTTCCCGCGGTGCCATTTATCAGAATATTCTGAATTTTTTTTGGCAGTTCTTCATAGGGCGTATCCAAATCGAACTGATATGTTTCTGCCAGTGCAGTGAGAATGGCATTGGTAAAGCTGCCCTTATCGGTACTGGACTGCCATCCCATGACCTGAATGGCTCCTGCCGCAATGCTTAAGGACTTGTCCGGAATCATCAGGTCCACATCAAATTCCATCTTATACCCCAGTCCAAAACAGTCCGGACAGGCGCCGAAGGGATTGTTAAAGGAAAAACTTCTGGGCTCAATCTCTTCAATGCTGACGCCGCAGTCCGGGCAGGAAAAACTCTGGGAAAAATTCACCGGCTCGCCTCCAATCACATCCACCGTCATCAGCCCTTCCGCCAGTTCCAGTACACCTTCCACAGAATCTGTCAGACGCTTTTCAATGCCCGGCTTCACCACCAGACGATCCACCACAATTTCAATGTTGTGTTTGATATTTTTATCCATGGGGATTTCTTCTGTCAGATCATAAATATTGCCGTCAACCTGCACTCTCACATAACCGCTGCGTCTGGACTGTTCAAATAATTTCTGATGGGTTCCCTTGCGTCCCCGGACCACCGGAGCCAGAAGCTGGATTTTGGTTCCTTCCTCCATAGACAGAATCTGGTCTACCATCTGATCCACCGACTGCTTTTTAATCTCTTTTCCGCAGACCGGACAATGGGGGATTCCAATTCTCGCATACAGCAAACGGAAATAATCGTAAATTTCCGTCACTGTTCCAACGGTGGACCTGGGATTGCGGTTGGTAGACTTCTGGTCAATGGAAATGGCCGGAGACAGCCCTTCAATCTTCTCCACATCCGGCTTCTCCATCTGGCCCAGAAACTGCCTTGCATAAGAAGAAAGAGATTCCATGTATCTGCGCTGACCTTCCGCATAAATGGTATCAAAGGCCAGAGAGGATTTCCCGGAACCGCTCAGTCCCGTTAAAACGATAAATTCATTTCTCGGAATATCCACATCCAGGTTTTTCAGGTTATGCTCATTGGCTCCCCTGATTTTAATATACTGCTTTTCTGCTTTTGCCATTTTGATAAACTCCTTTTTCCGTAGATTCCCGCGTATCATGAGCCGGGAGTGTCAGGCTACATATCCCGCAGATTCTTTTTCAGTTCTATCATCTTGTCACGCAGTTCGGCCGCCGCTTCGAAATTCAGCTCGGCCGCTGCCGTCTGCATTTTCTTCTGGATTTCTCCAATCAGTTTCTCCAGTTCTTTTTTGCTCATGGATTCCGGGTCTTTCCGGAACCGATATTCCTCTTTTGCCACCTTTTTGGATATACTGATTAAATCACGTACAGACTTGCGTATGGTTGCCGGGGTAATTCCGTGCTCCTTATTATACGCCTGCTGAATGCCCCTTCTTCGGTTCGTCTCATCTATGGCAACACGCATGGAATCGGTAATGCTGTCTGCATACATAATAACATGCCCCTCGGAATTCCTGGCTGCACGTCCAATGGTCTGAATCAGAGACGTTTCTGACCTTAAGAAGCCTTCTTTATCCGCATCTAAAATCGCCACCAGCGTAATCTCAGGAATATCCAGTCCCTCCCGCAGCAGATTGATGCCTACCAGCACATCAAATACATCCAGGCGCAAATCCCGGATAATCTCTGCCCGTTCCAGGGTGTCGATATCAGAGTGAAGATATTTCACCCGAATTCCCACTTCCCGCATATAGTCAGTCAAATCTTCCGCCATCTTCTTGGTAAGGGTGGTAATCAGGACTTTGTTCTTTTTCCCAATCTCTTTGTTGACTTCGCCAATCAAATCGTCAATCTGTCCTTCCACCGGCCGCACGTCAATCTCAGGGTCCAGCAGCCCGGTAGGACGGATAATCTGCTCTGCCCGCAGCAGTTCATGTTCCTTTTCATAAACGTTGGGTGTGGCGGACACAAACAGCATCTGGTCTATCTTGCTCTCAAATTCTTCAAAGTTCAAAGGACGGTTATCCTTCGCCGAGGGCAGCCGGAATCCATAGTCCACCAACGTGGTCTTCCGGGACTGGTCTCCGGCATACATCCCCCGTACCTGCGGAATGGTGATATGGGACTCGTCCACAATAATCAGGAATTCCTCCGGAAAATAGTCCATCAGCGTATTGGGGGGAACCCCTTCCGGAGCCCCTGCCAGATGCCTGGAATAATTCTCAATGCCGCTGCAGAATCCTGTTTCCCGCAGCATTTCAATATCAAAATTGGTGCGTTCTGCAATGCGCTGGGCCTCCAGCAGCTTGTCCTCCCCTTTGAAATATTTTACCCGTTCTTCCAGTTCCTGCTCTATGGCCACAGCAGCTTTATTAATCTGCTCCTGAGGCACCACATAATGGGAGGCCGGAAAGATGCTGATATGCTCCAGGCTGTTCTTAATCTCCCCTGTCAGCACATCTATTTCCGTAATCCGGTCAATTTCATCCCCAAAGAACTCCACTCGAACAGCAGTTTCTCCGCGGTTGGCCGGAAAGATTTCCACCACATCTCCCCGTACCCGGAAGGTTCCCCGGTGAAAATCCATATCATTTCGGGTATACTGGGTATCAATCAGCCTCCGAATTACCTCATCTCTGTCCTTGCTCATGCCCGGACGCAGGGATACCATCATTTTCTCAAAATTCTCCGGCTCGCCCAGTCCATAGATACAGGATACGCTGGAAATAATAATCACATCTTTACGCTCAATCAGCGAAGCC
>Ga0137306_100602_pt1 | contig 46534 bp, 34 predicted proteins | sample Inofroosms_March_FD_97187 | JGI IMG/M metagenome (GOLD analysis project Ga0137306, IMG submission 97187) | Mouse cecal microbial communities from Vienna, Austria - N-Acetylneuraminic and N-Acetylglucosamine D2O microcosms_March | ecosystem: Host-associated > Mammals > Digestive system > Large...
AGCTTGACCATGCCGATGAATACATATTGTATCCTGAAAATTTCGGCGCGGACATGAGTCTTGACGAGACCTGCCTGAGCAATGGCGATGTCTACACCATACTGACCAACAAAGCCGCGCATGGGGGCAAAGGGGCTCTTGCGGCAATGGTTCGTGGCGTGGCAAGTGACACAGTGTCGGTAATACTGCGAAAAGTATTTCTCGGGGGATGACGATTCCACGTCAGACTACCTCGCCGAGGGACTGATGCGTTCGGTCATCGCGTCGAGCCGTGTGGCTGTTAAGAATCCCGATGACTATGAGGCCCGCTCCAACCTCATGTGGTCATCGACCTGGGCGCTCAACACCCTCATAGGCTGCGGCAAGAGTGAGGACTGGATGGTGCATATGATAGGACACGCCATCGGGGCCTACACCGACGCCACCCACGGCATGGCCCTCGCCGGAGTCTCGGCGGCCTATTACCGCCACATAATGGAAGACGGCCTGGGTCGCTTCGCCCGTTTTGCAACTGCCGTATGGGGCATCCCCTCGGAGGGGAAGACCGACAGGCAGCTCGCCGAGGAGGGAATCGACGCGCTCGCCGCCTGGATAAAAGAGATAGGCGCGGCATCAGAAATCAGTTCGCTCGGTGTGACCCCGGAGATGATTGACGGCATCGCCGACGCCTCGATTATCCTCCCTGGCGGCTACCGCAGGATGACCCGTGGCGAAATCGTGGAGATTTTGCGCGAAAGCCTCTGACAGCCAACTCCCCGACAGAATCACTCGCCCTCTGCCTGCTTCTTGCCCAAAAGGAAGCGCAGGGGGCGTTTCACACGAGCCGCCCAGAAACGTTCCTCGTGGCCCGCTCCCTCGGCGACATAATTGTCGAGAGTCGGGCGTGTGCCGTCAGCCGGGCGCTCGCTGTAGCCCAGCGACCTGGCCAGCGCCACCACGCGTTCGTTTGCCGGTCCATAAAGGCTGTCGATGGACTCCGTCCCGTGGTCGAAATATAGACGGTGGCGGCCGTCGCGCGGCATATGCTCCGACAGGTAATCATACATGGCGTTGGCGAAAGTCGGGTCGCCGTCGAGTGTGCCCACCCAATGGGTGGAGAGGCATCCGGCCCCGCCGAACACATCGGGATATTCCGACATCGCATAGACCGACATCAGGCCGCCCATGCTCGACCCCATCACGAAAGTGGAGTCGGCATTGGCAGTCAGCCGGTATGCCGCGTCCATCGCCGGACGCAGCGTGTTGACAATGAAAGCCGCGTAGGCATCCCCTCTCAGCGGGGTCTTCTCCAGGAAGTCGCGCAATACCGAGTCGGGGGTGGAGGTGATGTAATCCTTGGCCTTCTGGGGCATCAGGTCGCCCACGCGAGTCTCGGCCACACTGTGTATGCCGATTATTACCGGGGCCTCGATTTCGCCAGCTGCCACAAGCTCCGAGACGACAGAGTCCATCTCCCACGACTGGCCGTTCCATGTGGTCGACGCGTCGAAGAGGTTCTGGCCGTCATGCATGTATATCACAGGATACCGGTGGCCGTCATCGCCGGGATAACCCTCGGGAGTCCAGACATCAATGGTGACAGTGTCGCCCATCTCAGGCGAGTAGATGCGATACCGGTCGATGTCACCGGCAGAGGCGGTCTGCGGCGGCGGTGTGCCGGCGGTCTCGTCCTGTCCCTTGACATCCTTTCCTGACTTGGAGCATGCGCATCCCAGCAACGCTCCCATCACCGGGAGCAGGCATATTCTCATCGGATTGAATCTTTTCATGGCATTTTAGTGAGTCGCTGCAAATTTAGCCAAAATCAGGATAGCCTGCTGTGCAATCAGGGGTGAAATGATTGGAATCAATGGTTAAAATAATCAAAAGGTGGTATCGGAGTGGAGTGCGGCGGCCTTCAGCTGTGTGAAAATTACCCGATTTTGAGGATTGCGGGCGTTAACAGATACAGGTAACTTTGCAACACATTTTCACAGTTTGCAAAGGAATATTATGACCAGACATTTCGCGTTGACCGCAATCCTCTCCTTGTCAATGGCTTGCCTCCCGGCCGCCTCGGCTCATCCCGAGGAGGCTGACAGTGTGGCCTCTTCTTCAAAATCAAAAAGCTCCTGGACCAGCCGCCTCCATGTGGGAGGTTACGGCGAGGTGGCCATGACCCGAAACTTTTACAGTGACAGCTATCTCCGCTATGTCTCTCCCGAGAATTACCGCGACGCGCGCAGCAACGGGCGTTTCGATATCCCCCACGCGGTGATTTTCATCGGCTATGACTTCGGCAAAGGATGGTCGATGAGTTCGGAAATCGAATTCGAGCATGGCGGCACCGAGTCGGCCGTCGAGTTTGAGAATGAGGAGGGGGGCGAGTATGAGAGCGAGGTCGAGCGCGGCGGCGAGGTCGCCCTCGAGCAGTTCTGGATTCAGAAGTCATTCATGCCCCAGCTTAACGTGAGGGCCGGTATGATGGTTGTCCCTGTGGGGCAGACCAACTCCCACCATATGCCGACCGAGTTCTTCGGGGTCTACCGCCCCGAAGGGGAGAACACCATAATGCCCTGCACCTGGCATGAAATCGGCATCTCCCTCTGGGGAAAGGCCGGCGACTGGCGTTACGAGCTGATGTTCATGCCCGGCCTCGACAGCGAGCGGTTTGGTTCGCAGGGCTGGATCCATGACGGGTCGGCCTCGCCTTATGAATACAAGATTGCCAACAGCTACGCCGGGGCGTTTCGTGTCGACAACACCTCGGTCAAGGGGTTGAGGCTGTCGGTGGCGGGATATGTCGGCAATTCCTTCCGCAACACCATGGCCCCCACCGCCAGCGAGAAGAATGACGGCGTGCATGGCACCGTGACTATCGGCACCTTCGATTTCCGTTATGAGGGATTCGGCTTCCTCGCCCGGGGCCACTTCGATTACGGTCATCTGAGCGACTCAAAACATATCTCATCCTTCAATATGAACATGCCGAGCAAGTCGCCGTCAAAGAAACAGAGGGTGGCCTCCGACGCCATCGCGACGGGCATCGAGGCCGGATATGATTTCTTCTCCCTGTCACCCAGGCTACGCGCCGCCAACCAGCGTCTCTACCTCTTCGGCCGTTACGACTACTATGACTCCATGTACAAGATGCAGGGTGGCGACCTCGATTACGACTGGTGCGCTCGCCAGCGTGTCGCCGTCGGACTCAACTACTATCCCATCCCCCAGGTGGTCATCAAGGGGGAATATGCCGTGGGGCTGCTTGACCGAAAATACAACAACGAGCCTTCAATCTCCCTCGGCGTGGCCTATTCAGGCTGGTTCCTTTGATTGCCCGACATGATGCAGAAATTTTAAAACAAAAGACATATGAACATCAAGAACACCCTAAAGTCGCTCTCCCTCTTTTTCTTCGGACTGGCTGCCGTGTCATGCTCTGATAACACCCCCGGCGAACCGGAGGAATCAACCAAGGAGACCATGCTCAAGAGTGCCGCACAGGCATATGTGAGCCATACCGTGCTTCCCACCTACAAGGGCATGGCCGATGCTGCCATCGAGCTGTATGACAACTGCGAGATTATCAGCCAGCACCATGCCGCCGGGGCCCTGACCACCGCCGACATCGCCGCCGCCGCCAATGCCTGGAAGGAGTCGCGCCGCTACTGGGAGCTGTCTGAGGCATTTCTCTTCGGCCCTGCCGCAGATTACAACATCGACCCGCATATCGACTCCTGGCCTCTCGACAAGGCCGCCATGGACAGGCTGCTGGCCGAGTTGCGCAAAGGGGCGGAGCTGACCCTTGACAATAACTTCGGCTACGGACTGCTCGGATTCCACTCCATCGAGTACATGCTCTTCGAGCTTTCGGCCGACGGACGCACCTCAAACTATCACTCCCTCAATTACACCCCCGAGGAAATCACATACCTGCTGATGGTGGCCGAAGACCTCCGCAACCAGTGTGTGTGTCTTGAGGCCTGCTGGGCCGGGACTCCCAACATCTCTTCCGAGAAACAGGATATCCTCGACGAGGCCGACCTCGACAAGGGTAAGGACCACGGATGGATGATGGCCAACGCCGGACAGGCCGGTTCGATTTACAAGACCTACCAGGAGGTGGCCGAGGAAATCATCCAGGGGTGCATCGACATCGCCGACGAGGTGGGCAACACCAAGATCGGTCGTCCCCACAACGGCAGCTCGCTTGACGACCGCAACTATATCGAGTCGCCTTACAGCCTCAACTCCATCGAGGACTTCCAGGACAATATCCGCTCGATCAAGAACTCATATTGCGGCTCTGTGGCCGGTGACCCTTCAATCTCCGACTATGTCCGCAGTGTCAACCCCGCGCTCGACTCCGAGATGCGCGCCGCGATAGACAACGCCATCTCGGCCATCGCCGCCATTCCCGAACCGTTCGCCCTCAATGCCGCCGGCGCTGAAGCCGCCAACGCCGTCGAGGTGGTGGGTGACAACCTTGTGGCCACCCTTGAAAAGGTATATTCCGAACTCTCCAAGCAATAAGCATTTATGAGAAAACTGATTCTGCCCGTTGCCGCCTCGCTGCTGCTTGTCTCCTGCTCGGATGACGAGCCGATACGCAACGAGGAACCCACAGACCGCGTTTTCCCCCAGTGGTATTACTCGGGCGGGGAACTCGGCACCGCTTTCCTGACCACCTCCAATGCCCTCGAACAGCCCTCCCCGGCTGTCGAGGAGGCGGGCCTATACCAGAGTTTCAAGAATGGCGAGGCCATTTTCGAGAAGCCGTTCATGTCCAACGCGAGCGGTGTCAGGTCGGGTCTCGGCCCTGTCTATATCCGCACGTCATGCATGCATTGCCACCCCGGCTACAGCCATGGCAAACGGGTGGAGGCCGGAGCCTTCAAGACCGACCAGATAGGCAACGGATGCCTGCTGGTGGTCTACAATCCCCAGACCGAGGGGTATGTCAGCTGGCTCGCCGGCATGCCGCAGAGCCATGCCGTGGCCCCCTTCTCGGCTCCGGTCGACGAGAACAAGATACAGGTGAAATGGCTGGCCCAGACCGACGACTGGGGCAACCGTTTCCCCGACGGGGAGACCTATGAACTGCAATATCCCGAGGTGACTATGCCCTCCGACGCGATATATGTGGTGCGCCAGGGCTACCAGTTGCCCGAAGCCTATGAGGTGAAGCTCGAAAGCACAATCGGCATATACGGCACCGGACTGCTCGATGCCATCGACGATGCTGACCTGCTCGCCCAGTACCGCCAGGAGGAGGCTGACGGGCTGCTCCCCAATGGCCTCAACCCGGCTTTCTTCGCCGACGGGCAGTGGACGAGCCAGTATTCCAACTCGCTCCAGGGTGACGGCACCCCCTATCCGCGCCGTTTCACCTACGCCCTCTCGCGCGGCCCTCTCCAGGATGCCGCCGGGGCCAACGCCATCTGGAACATCACCAATGTCACCCGTTCTGACCGCCGTTACCATTATCTCGACGGGGCAGGCACATGGGCCGCGTATTCGGCCAAAGACCCTGCCGTGCAGGCCGGTTTTGACGACTATCTCGCCACGGTCGACCCGGGGCGCAACCATCCCGAGTGGTGGAACGGCGACATCGAGACCCGCATCCTGGCTTATCTCAACTCCAGGAATCTTGATGTGGAGATGACCGACGACGAGTACACCGACCTGATGGTGTGGCACCGAGGACTGGCTGTGCCGGCTGTCCGCGACATCGACAATCCGGATGTGGCCCGTGGTAAGGAGATTTTCGAGGAAATCGGCTGCGCCTACTGCCACCGTCCATCCTGGAAGACAGGGGCCGACAATGTGCGCGACCCGGCGCGTTTCTTCGCCGGGAACGAGTTGCCGCGTTACCCCTACCAGACCATCTGGCCCTACACCGACATGGTGCAGCACAAGCTGCATATGACCAATGACATCCGCACCGGATGGTGCCGCACCACCCCGCTCTGGGGACGCGGACTGCATCAGCGCGTGACCGGTTCGGCCACCGCCGACCGTCTCCACGACTGCCGCGCCCGCACCACCATGGAGGCTGTGATGTGGCATGGAGTTTCCCCCCGGAGCGATGCCCGCTACTCGGTGGAGCGGTTCCGCCAGCTGTCCAAGGCTGACCGCGACGCGGTGATAACCTTCCTTGACGCTATCTGATTCTCCGTGATGACCGACAGCTATACACTACGCAATCTCGCGTTTGGCTCGGCCGGCTTCCTGACCATCTCGCTGATGACGGCGACCGTGGTCGAGAGGCTGGCCGGGAGCGAGGCGGCGTTCACCGCCATATATCATTCGCCGTGGATGATCGCCCTCTGGGCGGTCTCCGCGGCTTGCTCGCTCGCGTGGCTGCTGGCCCGCAGGCGTGGCATGTCCGTGGCGACAATGGGGCTGCATCTGTCGCTCTTGCTGATTCTCGCCGGCGCGGGAATCACCTACGTCTGGGGGAAGCAGGGGAAGGTCACCCTGGTGTGTGGCGAGCCTCCGGCTGACGGTTTCACCCTTGACGAGGGGGGCCAAGAGCCGTTGCCGTTCTCGCTGTCGCTCGACCATTCCGAGATTGAATATTATCCCGGCACCTCGTCGCCGATGGATTACGCCTCGGTGGTGGTGGTCAATGATGGGTCTGCCGCCCAGTCGCGCCGCCGGCTGTCGATGAACAACATACTCGAGCTGCGGGGCTACCGTTTCTATCAGACATCGCTTGCCCCTGACAGTTCGACCCTCTCGGTATCGTATGATCCCTGGGGGATAGGGGTGACTTACGCCGGTTACATATCATTGGTGTTGTCGATGACAGGATTCTTCATGTCGCACAAAAGCCGGTTCCGTCAGCTGTTGCGCCGCTCCGCCCCGTTGCTTTTGCTTCTGTTCTCGGAAACCGCCTCGGCGGCAGTATCCGCGCCACCGCCGCAGACTGTCCCCCGGGCTTTGGCCGCCCGCCTCGGCAAGGTGTATGTCTACTGGGGCGACCGGGTGATGCCGCTGCAGACAATGGCACGTGACTTCTGCCTGAAAGTCAATGGTTCCACATCTTACCGTGGTCTGACCGCCGAGCAGGTGGTCGCGGGATGGCTCTTTTATTATGATTCCTGGAAGAATGAACCGTTCATTAAGGTCGAGGGTGAGGAGGCCTCACGGTTGCTCGGGCTTGACGGAGGGGGATATGCCTCGATAAAGGATTTCTACACCACGCGTGGTTACAGGCTCGAATATGCGGTGGCCGATGACCTTGCCGACCGGAAGCTGCGCGACACCGACTCGCGGGTGGCGTTGGTGACGATGGTCTGCACGGGGTCTGCCTTCAGGGTTTTTCCTGTGGCCGTCTCTCACGACGGGCCTGTCGAATGGCTGTCATTCGCCGACCGTCCCCCAGCCGACATTGACGGGGAGGACTACATATTCATGACCACGGTGCTTGACCGCATCTCGCGCGAGGTGGCGGCCAGGCAATGGAAAAATGCTGATGATGAGATTTCCCGGTTGCGGGATTTCCAGTCTTCCATCCCGGGAGTCACGCTCCCGTCGGCCTCGCGTATTGAGGCTGAACTCCTCTACAACCGTTATGGCAGCCCCCTATGGCCCGGCCTCGTGGCTCTTATGCTGGCAGTCGCCGGTTTTCTGCCTTCTTCAAGGTGCCGGCGTGCCTGCTTTCTTCTGACTGTGGGCCTGTTTGTGTGGGTGAGTATGCTGATGGGGTTGAGGTGGTATGTCGGAGGGCATGTCCCCTTGTCAAACGGCTACGAGACCATGTTGCTGATGGGGTGGCTGTCGATCGGGGCCGCCGTGGGTTTCTTCCAGGCCCGGAGGTTTGGCCCCGCGGCATATGCCTCCCTTGCCGTCGGCGGCCTGTCGCTGCTTGTGGCGATGATGGGCAGAGGCGGGGCCACGGTGTCTCATCTGATGCCGGTGCTTGCCTCCCCGTTGCTCTCCATCCATGTGCTGCTTGTGATGGCCTCCTACGCGTTGCTGGCGGCCATCGCCATCCTGTCAGGTGTGGCCCTAGGTGTGGGGGCATCAACCCCGAGAGGCTCGGCTGTGGCGCGTCTCTGCGCCCTGTTGCTTTATCCCGGGGTGTTTCTGCTTGCCGCCGGGATTTTCGTCGGGGCGGTGTGGGCCAACCAGTCGTGGGGACGCTACTGGGGGTGGGATCCCAAGGAGACCTGGGCACTGGTCACTTTGCTGGTGTATGCCTTCCCGCTCCATGGCTCCTCGTTTCCCCTGTTGCGCCGTCCTCGTGTGCTGTGTCTCTACCTGCTCCTGGCCTTCCTGTCTGTGCTGATTACCTATTTCGGGGTCAATCATCTCCTTTCCGGACTTCACTCCTACACCTGAAATCAGCCTGTGGTGTCTGACCTCCGTGAGGAGGGTTTTAACGCACGTTAACTATTGGTGTGCATAAAATTAAACTGTGTAATTATAGCATTGTTGATAAAATCTTTTTGTAACTTGCAGATGTTTCCAACTACGAATCAGGTACATTATGATAGAATTAGGTAGATTATGATTGAACGTTTCACAAACCGCACAGATTTTGAGAGCTATGCCGACTTCGCCGCCAATTTCAGGCTGACCATCCCTCGCGATTTCAATTTCGCGTATGATGTGGTGGACGCGTGGGCTGCCGAGGAGCCTTCCAGGGAGGCGTTGTTATGGACCAATCCCGATGGGGAGGAACGGCGATTCACTTTCGCCGACATGAAGGAGCTGTCAGACCAGACCGCCTCTTTCTTCCAAAACCTCGGGGTCGGCAAGGGCACGAGGGTGATGCTGATGCTCAAACGCCACTGGCAGTTCTGGCCCGCGATGATGGCCCTCCACAAGCTCGGGGCCGTGGCTATCCCGGCCACCCACCTGCTTACGGCTGAGGATATCGAATACCGTTGTCGCATGGCCGACATAAAGGTGATTGTCGCCGCCGGCGACCCCGATATGGTGGAGCATATCGAAGAGGCGCGTCCTCGCTGCAAGAGCCTTGAATGGCTGGTCTCAACCGGGCCTTGCGTGCCGGCGGGATGGCTTGACTTCAACAAGGGTGTTGATGGCGCCCCTGCTTTCCGCCGTCCTGAGAAAGTCAACAGCAACTCCGACGTGATGCTGCTTTATTTCACCTCCGGCACCTCCGGCGAGCCGAAGATGGTGGCCCATGACTTCACATATCCCTTGGGGCATATCGTGACAGCCCGTTTCTGGCACAACCTGCGTCCGGGCGACATCCACCTGACCCTGGCCGACACCGGGTGGGGAAAGGCTGTGTGGGGCAAGCTTTACGGACAATGGATTTGCGGGGCCGATGTCTTTGTGTATGACTTCGACAAATTCGTGCCTAAAGACCTGCTGGGGATAATGGAGAAATACCGCATCAACTCCTTCTGCGCTCCTCCCACGGTGTTCAGGTTCCTGATAAGGGAGGATGTCAAGTCGTTTGACCTCTCGGCCCTCGACCGCTGCACGATTGCCGGAGAGGCGCTCAACCCCTCGGTGTTCGAGAAATGGAAGGAGCTTACAGGCATTTCGCTCCGCGAGGGGTTCGGCCAGACCGAGACCACGCTGACCGTCGGCACCTTCCCCTGGGTGGAGCCGCGTCCCGGCTCGATGGGGCTTCCCAACCCGCTGTATGGGATAGACATCGTGGATGAGGATGGAAATCCGGTGGATGACAATGTAAACGGAGAGATTGTCATAAGGGCCGACCGCGACGGGGAGAAACCCGCAGGGCTGTTCAAAGAGTATCTCGACGATGAGGAACTGACCGCCAACGCCTGGCACGACGGCTTCTACCATACAGGCGACATCGCATGGCGCGACAAAGACGGCTACCTGTGGTTTGTCAGCCGCAAGGATGATGTGATAAAGTCGTCGGGCTACCGCATCGGCCCGTTCGAGGTCGAGAGCGCGTGCCTGACCCATCCGGCAGTGGTGGAGTGTGCCATCACCGCCGTGCCTGACGATGTCAGGGGGCAGATTGTCAAGGCCACCATCGTGCTTGCCGCCGATTATGTGCAGCAGGCCGGTGCTGACCTCGTGAAGGATATCCAGAACCATGTGAAGCGTATCACCGCCCCTTACAAATATCCCCGCGTGATAGAGTTTGTCAAGGAGCTGCCCAAGACCATATCGGGCAAAATCCGACGTGTGGCCATCCGTGCCTCCGACGCTGCCAACTCCGCCATCAAGATTCCGCAGACTCCCCCCAACAAGGGCATCATCCACGCCTGACCCTCTTCCGGTCGCTGCGCTCCCTTCAAGGTCTCACGCAGATTACACAGATTACGCAGATTGGTTCGCTGCGCTCACCGGATTCCACGGATTCAAATGTATTCCACTGATTATCTGTCACTATGGCGATTGCGGAAGAATCATTTATAATAAGTATATGACATATGAATAACCTTGGGTTAGCGTCGGTGGTTAGTTCCCCCTGAGGGACTACACCAGGCGCTAACCCACGGCTGTGTTTCGTCAGATATCAATATCTCATAAGACAACCTTTGCCACAGTCGAACCGGCTTTCACGATATACACTCCGTGGTTGAGCCCATCCACCTCGCCGTCAACAGTTGTCGCGACTGCCATACCACTGAGGCCATAAACGGTGGCGACAGTGCCGACAGGGAGTCCGGTGATGACGATACGACCGTTGGCCGCCATAATTTCCAACCAGTCTCCTGCAATCTCTTCGACACCCGAATCAGCATCTTCTATTATATTGAGTTCATTCCATTGAGGTTCGGCGGCATATATTGAAGCGCTACCTACAGGCACATGCAGATTGATTTGGGATTTCTCACATCCATCAAACACACCATTGCCAAGTGTCGGCAGTGACGCGACATCATTCCATCGGACATACACATCCCGCAATTGAGTGCTGTAATTGAAAGCGGAGTTGGAGATGAATCTTAAGCTTGAGGGCAACTTAAGCTTTGTCATCGATGTCGATTGAAAAGCGCAGGTGGCTATGGATTCAAGCCCCTCAGGCAATTCCACCACGTCGATTTTGCAAGCGTTGAAGCCCCAGCCGCCTATCTCGCGCAGAGCGGACGGCTGTTCGAAAATCAGGCTTCCAATGGTAGTGAAGTCGAATGAGCCGAAAGCTATGGTCTTGACATTCCGCCCGACCACCACGCTGCTGACCTGACTCTCCGCGAAAGAGCTTTCACCTATCTCATCGACAATCATTGTGCGTCCCTGGTAGTTCACTTTGTCCGGGATGATGACATTGCCTGAGTAGCTCGCTTTACGGGCGTTTCGGCTGGTGACGACTGCCCTGTCTCCATCCAACCGGTAATAAACACCGTCGATGCGTACCACTCCGGGGTCCATATCATCCTCTATGACCTCGTCGGTATAAGTTTTTCTTCCTCCGCTGACATTGACATCGACATAGCTGACACGCATGTCGCCGAAGGTAGCTCGCACCCATTCACCTCCGTTTACACGGCAAACAGCCCTCAGGCGGTAATCGCCGTCGGCCACAGCGTCATCGAAAATAAATTCCCCGATGTAAACGCCACTCATATTGGGATAGGTATACTTTATGAGATACGACACCTCATCGGTCGCTTTGTCGCACACCTCCAGTCCAACCTCGATTGTCGAAGGCTCGCCGCAGGCAACCAGGCAATCAATTGAACAGCCTATGCGGTCGCCATTTTCCCATGAAAAGTCTTTCGACGAACCTGCGGTTATAGCCGGCGGATTGCCGACATCGGGCATAATTGAATAATGTATTCCGGGAGAGGAATCAAAACCGGTGGCGGAGGTCAGATAATAGCCGGTCGAACCGGGTCCCCACCCGAAATTGAAGTGGAAATACCCCTCGCTGTCATACCCGTCACAGACAAACGCATGTGCGCCATTCGGACTACCACCTTCATACTCGACAGGGCGTCCCGCGTCAAGCTCGGAGCGCATCGTCTCTTCGTAATACTCGCGTGTGCAGTTGTTACGGTCAAGACTTCTCACACTTCTGTCATAACCGAAATATTCGACAAGTCCGGCCAAATTCAGTGATGCGCCTGTCTCCCAAGTGCCATAGTTCGACGAATTGGCGATGCCGCAATCCCTCATAAGCAACGCTACGGCATCCTTCGACTCCTCGCTGTCGCTGCCGTAGTAAACGGGCTTCATCAAATCCCATTGGTAGACAGACTTGGAAAAATCTGCGGACAAGGTGCCTTCGTTGTACTGATAGCTATGCGATCCCCGACCGACAGCAGGGTGACGGTGGTGATACATTATCTGGCTTATGGCGGTGTTGACACACCCTGTGACACATCTTTGGCCGTCAATGACAGGACACATACGGTTGAACGGGTCACCTTGCGCCCAGGCAGTCTCTCCAAGAAGTGGCGCGACACTGCGGCCCGACGCACGTTTGGGGGCAATGACATACTCCCGGGTGTCGAGAGCATCAATCTCACCTGCATAACCGTCAAGGAGGCTCCTGACGGTTGCAGGCACATTGTCTATATCGAAAGACCCGGATGGGGAGTAGGCCAGCACAGCCTGCGGCACACGATTGTCCGCAGCCACCACAGCCCATCCTCCTCTCTCGGAATTGAAAATGTAATAGCTACCGGCATCATAGCTCAGTTTGAGAAGAGAGGATGAGGGAACACGGCGCGAATCACTCTGATGGCGTGTGATAGCAGCATAAGCTTTTGACATTGCCTCGGCGTGGCTTATGGTTTCAGCTCCGGCAAGGTTAGACGACAGCAGAATCATCAATGTGACTGCGTTGGTGAGGACAGCGCGTAATTTCATAAAAATCCAGTAAGTTATTTGACTGCGACAAAATTACTTAAAAAAAGCCAAACTCACAACCGTTTACGGAAAAGTGGCGATTTATCATCTGCCGTGACGGGTTACCGAGAAATTTACGGCATAACGATGACATCGGGTAATCAACCCGGAATTTTTCAAACCAATTGGGACAGGTATAAAAAAAATTACTCGTCGTCGCGACGAATAATCTTCTTACCTTAAATCTAATACCATGAAAAATTGATGCAAAGGTAGTGGTTTTATGTTGTGCAACATAATTTTGGGGCAAGAAAATGCGTCATATTAAGTTTTGTTAACTTATATGGCGCATTTTTCGTGTGGTTTTGAATGTTTGTTAACAATTGCAGGTGGATTTAACAAAACACGATTGACTTGACGGTTTGATTTTACCAAAAAAATCTTTAACGGAAACCGCAAAGTAGGGTGGCGGCGGAGATGGCGATTGCGGGGATTTTTGTAACTTTGCACAAAATTTGATGACTTTCACCGTATGGCGAACGAACGTTTTGAAATGGTGGCGAAGACCTTCCAGGGATTGGAAGATGTGCTTGCCGAGGAATTGCGCGCACTGGGCGCGGAGAATGTGGAACCCGGCAAGAGGATGGTGTCGTTCGAGGGAGACCTCGAAATGCTTTACCGTGCCAACCTGAGCTGCCGCACGGCGTTGAGGATTCTCAAGCCGATATACAAGTTCATAGCCCGCGACACAGACGAGCTGTATGAATACGCCAAGGAATTCGACTGGGGGAAACTGATGTCGCCGTCAAGCACTTTCGCTATCGACACAGTGGCATACAGCGACGAGTTCACCCATTCCAGATTTGTTACATACAGGATAAAGGATGCGATTGTCGACTGGTTCAAGGACCGTTACGGCGACGATGTGCGTCCAGGTGTGCGTCTGCAGGATGCGGATGTGATGATAAATGTGCATATCGCGGGCGACCGGGTGACCTTGTCGCTCGACTCTTCGGGCGAGTCGCTCCACAAGCGCGGCTACCGTGTGGCCCAGACCGAGGCCCCCATCAATGAGGTGCTGGCCGCCGGCATAATCCTGAAAAGCGGATGGCGCGGAGACTGTCCGCTGGTCGACCCCATGTGTGGCTCCGGCACATTCCTCATCGAGGCTGCCCTCATCGCCGCCAACATCAATCCGGGTGTCTACCGTCGGCATTTCTCATTCGAGAACTGGCGCGACTTCGACCCTGAGCTGTTTGACCGTCTGTATAATGACGACTCCAACGAGAAGGAGTTCAATTTCAAGATATACGGCGCCGACATTTCCCCCAAGGCTGTCGAGATTGCCGAGAAGAACATCAAGAGCGCGGGTGTGGGGCGCATGATAGAGCTGGAGACAAAGCCTCTGTCGGCCTGGACCGAAGCCCCCGCCAACGGTGTGCTGGTCACCAATCCCCCTTACGGCGAGCGCATCTCCTCTGACGACATGGAGGGGCTTTACGAACTTATCGGTTCGAAGCTGAAGAATGTCTTCAAGGGCTATCACGCCTGGATTATCGGTTACCACGAGGAGTATTTCCACCGCGTGGGGCTGGCTCCGTCTACCAAAATGCCGATTCTCAACGGCGCGCTGGAATGCCAGCTGCGCGAGTATATCATCTTCGAGGGTGATTACAAGAGCTTCCGCAGCCAGGGGGGCCGTCTGCGCGACGTGGAGGAGAAGAAGGAGCAGCGCGCGGGTGGCTTCAAAGACCGCCGCCGCAACGAATTCAAGGAGTTCCGCAAAGACCGTGACGGAGGATTCCGCAAGGAGTCCGGACGCGATGGCGATGAACGCCGCCAGGGGCCGCGCGACCGCCGCAAGCCCGGAGAGGAGCGCCCGTTCCGCGAGAAGAGGGCCGAGCGACGTGAAAACCGGGCCAAGGAACCCCGCAACAAGCTTGAGGAGCGTTACCGCCCGGGAGGCAAGAGGTCTGGCCCGCAGGAGCGTGACGGGTTCCGCAAGGATTCCGACCGCAGGGAGCGTGGCTTCGACAGGGGTGAGAGACGCGGTTTCGACAAGGACCGCCGTGGCTTCGAGGAGAGGCCGCGCCAGTCGGAGAACCCGCTGGCCATACGCCGCAACCCCGAGGCGTTGAAGTCGATAACGGGCAAGCAGCCGACATTGCCGGTGATGCGCGCCCGCAAGAACAAAGAGGAATAAGAAACAAAGAAAAAACAACATAATATCCCCCTATGAACATTCTCCTGCTTGGCTCAGGTGGCCGTGAGTCGGCCCTGGCCTGGAAAATCAGTCAGAGTCCCGACTGCACCAACCTCATCATCGCTCCCGGCAATGGCGGGACTGCCCGTTATGGCTGCAACCTCGCGCTCAAGCCCACCGACCTTGAGGCGGTGCTGGAGGCGGTGAAAGCCAACTCGATAGATATGGTGGTGGTCGGCAATGAAGACCCGCTGGTTGCCGGAATCACCGACTTCCTGGCCAAGGAGGCCCCGGAAGTGCTGGTGGTCGGCCCGTCGAAGGAGGGTGCCCGACTCGAAGGCAGCAAGGATTTCGCCAAGCAGTTCATGGAGGGCGAGGGGATTCCCACGGCACGTTACCGCAGTTTCACCGCCGAGACCCTGGAGGAGGGGAAACAGTTCCTGGCCAGCCTCACACCCCCTTATGTGCTTAAGGCCGACGGCCTCGCCGCCGGAAAGGGTGTGCTGATCCTTGACAGCCTTGAGGAGGCCCAGAGGGAGCTTGCCGAGATGCTTGGCGGCATGTTCGGTGCCTCTTCGGCCACAGTGGTCATCGAGGAGTTCCTCAGCGGCATAGAATGCTCGGTGTTCGTGCTGACCGACGGCAACGGCGGTTACCGCGTGCTGCCTGTCGCGAAGGACTACAAACGTATCTTCGAAGGTGACAAAGGCCCCAACACTGGAGGCATGGGGGCTGTGACCCCGGTAGCCTTCGCCGACGACGCTTTCATGGAGAAGGTGGAGACACGCATCATAAAGCCCACTGTCGAGGGGCTCCGCAAACGCTCGATAGATTACAAGGGATTCATCTTCCTGGGACTCATCAATGTCAAGGGTGAGCCGATGGTGATTGAATACAATGTCCGTATGGGCGACCCCGAGACCGAAGCCGTGATGCTCCGTGTGGCCTCCGACCTTGTGCCGCTGCTCGCCGCCGCCGCCAAGGGTGACCTCGGCGACCTGCCTCTGGAGCATGACCCGAGGGCTGCAGCCACTGTGATGCTTGTCTCTGGAGGTTATCCCGGCTCTTACCCCAAAGGGAAGGTGATGAGCGGCCTTGACTGTGCCGACGGGAATCCTGACACGATTCTGTTCCATGCCGGGACAGCTGTCACTCCTGAAGGTGACACCGTCACTTCCGGAGGCCGTGTGATAGCCGTAAGCAGCTATGGCAAAGACCTCTCCGAGGCCCTTTCGCGCAGCTACGCGATGGTGGAGAAGGTTGAATTCGAAGGTAAGACATTCCGTCGCGACATCGGCAACGAGTTTGTCTGATTGCCTGACCGATACATACTGACGCGCCTATGTTGTCTGAACGAGACCTGTCTGCATTCCTCCACACCCGCGCCTGCGCGATGGTGATGCTGGGGGTGGCCTGTGTGCTGGCGTGGGTGGCTTATGCCAAAGGAGGCGTGGTGCCTCTCGGCGGCCCTCTCGGCATCGGCCTTACTCCGGCGAGAGAGTGGCTCGGCAGCCCCCTGTCGTCGCTCGTGGCCTCTGTCGCCTGCACGGTGTCGATGGGTGTGCTGATAATATATGTCAACAGGGCGTTCAATGTCTTCCGGAGCCTCACGTCGCTGGTTGCCGGCCTGTTCTTCATCATGCAGACCTCGTTGCCCTCGGTCATGGACCGTTTCTATGGGGGCGACCTTATGGGGGTGATGATGATGATATGCGTCGTGTTGCTGTTCAGTTCCTGGTCAGACGGGGCCTGTCAGCGGCGCATCTTCCTGATATTCTTCCTGATAGCCCTTGCCGGATTCACCGATTTGTCATATCTGCTCTACCTGCCGGTGTTTCTGGTGGGGTGTGTGCAGATGAGGGTCTTCGACCTGCGCACATTCCTGGCTGCGGGGATGGGGGTCATCACCCCTCCATGGATACTGTTCGGGTTCGGCCTGGTTGACCCGGGGGTGCTTCACTGGCCCGAACTGGTGGTAGCCTGGTCGATGTTCAGCGACCCCGATGTGGTGACCGCGCTTGTTGTGACCGGCTTCACCCTGGTGATCGGTGTCGGATTCACTGTCGCCAACCTGCTCAAGATACTGAGCTACAATTCCCGAGTGAGGGCCTTCAACGGGTTCCTGACCCTGCTGCTCTTCGCCACGGGGCTGTTTTCGATTTTGAATTTCAACAATTTCGCTTTCTATATTCCCCTGCTCAACTGCCTGACGGCCTATCAGATAGCCCATTTTTTCACCTACCGTCGCAACCGGCGAAGCTACATCCCTATCCTGATTATTGCCGGGGTATATGTCGGATTTTATGTCTGGGGTGTTATATAGGTGTCAGACTGCTTGAATCCTCAGCCAATGAAAAAAGTTGTAATAGACAAGTATATACCTTTCGACGGCGACCCTTTCGCCGGAATCGCCGACACCCTCAGGCTGTCGCCCGAGGAAATCACCCGGGACGCTGTCGCTGATGCCGACGCGCTGATTGTCAGGACCCGCACAAAATGTGGCGCGGGGCTGCTTGACGGCTCGCGGGTGGGGATAGTGGCGACCGCGACCATCGGCACCGACCATCTGGATTTCCCCTGGCTCGCATCTCGCGGAATCAAGACCGTATCGGCCCCCGGCTGCAACGCCCCGGCAGTGGCCCAGTATGTGCTTGCCTCGATATTCGCCCTCGGTCTGGGACAGCCCGGCATGAGGCTTGGTGTGGTCGGCCTTGGCCATGTCGGGTCAATAGTGGCCTCCTGGGCCTCCAACCTCGGAATGGAGGTGCTGGCCTGTGACCCGCCCCGCCAGTCGAGGGATAGGGGCTGGGACGCCGCAGACCCTTTCAAAGGCGGCGACCGGGAGTTTGTCACGATGGCTGAAATCGGTCGCAAGGCCGACGTGGTCACAGTCCATACCCCGCTGTCTAAAGATGGTCTATGCCCGACATTCCATCTCATAGACCACGATTTCCTCGACATCGCCCCGAAGGCGTTGGTCATAAACTCGGCCCGTGGCGCTGTGGCTGACAACCGCGCGCTGGCCGAGGCGGTCAGCCGTGGGCGCGTTGACAGGCTGGCCATGGATTGCTGGGAGGGTGAACCTGCCATATCCACCGAGCTGCTGCGCCTTGCCGAAATCTCCACCCCTCATATCGCCGGTTATTCAATAGAGGGGAAGAAGCGGGCCACGGCGGTGACATTCAATGCCGTGCTGGAGCATTTCGGCTCTGACCGGCGGATAGAGCCGGGTGTGGCCATGCAGCCTCCGGCAGCTGTCAGCGCAAGCGCGGTGACAGACAGCTACGACCCTCTCTCAGACAGTATTCCACTGAAATCATCACCGGCCGACTTTGAACGGCTCCGCAACACTTACAGCCTGCGCCACGAAGTGGGGGCGGCTGACTGACCGGGCCGATGCGGCATATCAAATCCTTTCACGCCATGACAGACCTGAACGAAAAAAACGAGAACCGGAAATATGTGATCACAGTCGGACGCCAGTTTGGCAGCGGCGGCCGTGAGTTTGCCCGGCATATCGCCGACGCTTTCGGCATCGCCTACTACGACAAGGAGCTGCTGCTGGAGGCGGCCTGCCATGCTGGGGTCGACGCAGGCTTTTTCGAGCGGTCCGACGAGAAGTTCCCGACCTTCACCGGCGGTGGATTCTCGTTCAACATGGGCATCAGCTCCATGCCATGGTACACCCCTTCGTCAATCTCCGACGAGTCGATTTACCGCGACATGTCTGACGTGATCAAGGAAATCGCCGACCGCGGGCCTTGTGTCATCGTGGGACGTTCGGCCGACTATGTGCTGCGCGACCACGGGGTGGATACCATCAACCTCTTCATCCACGCTTCGATGGATGATTGCGTGAAGCGCATCCTCAGACGCGGCGACAAGTTGAAGGAGCAGGAAGCCAAGGCGCTCGCAGAGAAGACTAACAAGCTCAGGGCCAACTATTACAACTTCTACACCGACAAACGCTGGGGCATGGCCTCGTCATACGACCTTTGCCTCAACTCATCGCTGCTCCCGATGGAGGGGATGGTGGATGTGCTGGCCCGCTACATGGAGCGCCGCCTGGGCTTCAATCCTCTCGCCCGGTGACATATTCCACGACTATGTCGACAGCGGTGTCGCAACTTGTTTCCGGAACCTGTATCGTGAGCCGGCGGTCATCGGCATTGTAGCGCCACTCTTCCTGGCGCGGCGTGACACCATTGATTTTTATTCCCTCTGGAGAGCGGGCGTTGAGAATGTTGAGAATCCAAGAGCGGCTTTTGACCAGATTTGACTGTTGGCCGGTTCTCGGTCTGATGGCGTAGGTCTCCGTGTCGCCACTGACGGTGTGTTCCAGCCTGGTGACAGCATATCTTGTCGCGTAATCTGGATTGTCGCCTTCATCCTCATATAGGACGCCCTCGCCATCACTGCCGGCCACGATGTCAAGCACCATCTGCGTGGGTCTTGTCGTGACCCTGTCGACTGAAGCCGGATTAAGGGGAATGACAGATCCGGCCTTGTAGAAATATGGAATATCCTTGGCAGTGAAGTCCATGGTCATCGTGCGTGGCCCCTCGACAAGCTGATTCGTGGCGACGCTCCACCATTGCCCTTCAGGAAACCATATTTCCTTGCTGCTTGTCTTGCCGTCGGCGGCAGCCTCCGTTATGGGAGCCACGAGTATGTCATCGCCGAAGAAATATTCACCCTCATATCTGTAAGCCTCTTCGTCGTCAGGAAACTCATAATACAGCGGGCGACAGATGCCGATGCCGGTGTCGTAGGTTTTGCGCGCCATCGTGTATATGTAGGGAAACAGCGCATAACGTAGCTTCACTGCGTCGCGCATCAGCGGGAAATTGCTGAATTTCCACATCCTGCGCTCAATCCGGTCATCTTTGGTGGCATGGCTGCGGAATATGGGAGTGAACACGCCAAACTGTATCCATCTCAACATCAGTTCAGGGTCGTTGACTATCTTCTCGTCAGTAAAGGCATGTCCTCCAAGGTCATGGCCCCAGTAGGCATATCCGACATTGGAAGCCGTAGATGTGAAATAGGGCTGGAACGCGAGAGTAGGGAAGTTGATCAGCGCGTCACCCGAAAAACCGATTTGATAACGATGGCTGCCAAGACCGCCCCAACGGTGGAAAATCACCGGACGGCGGCCAGTGCGGTTGGTCTTCATGTCATTGAAGAAGACATGGTTGCACCAGAATGTCTCGCCAAGCCCCGGGGTGTACGGGCTTGTGAGATGTTGTTGCCAGTCAAGCCACCAGAAATCCACTCCATCATCCTCAAGGCTGCGTATGACATTCTTGAAGAACGACCGAGTGAAGTCGGTGTAGTCGATGCTCCACGCTATTGTGCCGTCATTGTCATACCTGCCTTGCAGTTCTGACTTCATTGCATTGTAATATCTGGGCGACTCGACATTGTTGATGCCATCGGCAGGATGAAGGTTCAGGGCCAGCCTGAGCTTGTTGTCGTGGATGTCATGAAGCAGTCTCACGGGGTCATGTATCAGATTGGTGTTCCATGACCAGCCGGTCCATCCTCCCCGTCCGGCCGACAAGCAATTCGCGTCGCCATTCCAATGCCAGTCCATGTCAAGGATCATGACATCCGTCGGTATGTCATTCTCGGCGAGTTCCGACATTATCTGACGGTAATCGTCATCAGAGTAGGATGCGTAGCGGCTATACCAGTAACCAAATACATAGTCTGGAGGCAAGGGGATTTTCTCTGCCAGCTTGGTGAAGTCGGCCAAAGCTTTCTTGTAATCCGATCCATAGCCCATGAAGTATAAGTCGGAGGCATCGGGGTCTTTACGCTCGCGCCACCAGTCATATCCGACTTCCTGGTCTGGGGAGAGGGCGAATGACCTGCTTCCGTCGGGACGGACGGCGGCCCAGGAGTCATCGATGACGGCCCATCCTGACCGTGAGATCAATCCATCTTCAAGCTCCGAACGTTTGTTGTCGCCGTTGCTTCCGTCAAGTGTGCGGCATGTCCCCTTGAGGTTCAAAGGGTCAGGTTTGCCTGGATACCATACAACGGGTTGCCCGTTGTGAGACAGTGTGATTGTGAGATTGTCGGGAGAGGCCGGAACTGTCAGGGGATTTGTCCCCTTGCGGTATTTGAGTCTTAACTTGTCGGTTTCGATATAAAGGAATTCCTTGTCTTCATTTTTTGTGAACGGGGGGACGACATCCATTTCGCGGTTCTGGATGGCGAATGTCGCCCGGTCCTCAAATTCACCCAGGTCGCTATGTTCGATGCGAATCATCTCAGGGGTGAGGACCGTGAACCGGACATTGCCCGACTTCACGATGGCTTCTTTCCTGGCGACAGGATTCTGTGAGGCAACTGTAAATGGCTCCATCATACATATTGCGCAGAATATCCAGGCAATGCAATTCCACAATCTTACTGGTTTGTCCATGTCATTATTAAGGTTGATTCTGAATACGGGCTGAGAACAGGTCTTCTTTTCTGAAGCCAGATATGATATCACAAAGATACATCCAATATCCATAACGACCAATGGCAAATGACAAAAAAGTAGTGTGAGCCAAGCCTGATTGCTTTGTGTGACAGCTGTTTAAGGTGTGTGGGAACCGGTGGATTTATAGTCGGGTGCAGGCGGCGGGCGTTTTCTGGGAATGATAAATCACTGCCGGGCAACCCATTGGGCGGGTTGCCCGGTAGTGATTTTTGTATTTCAGTAGGTCAGGCTTTTTCAGAGGGGGAGGTTTCCTGAGAGGAGACCTGTGAGGCCGACGCGCCGGCTTTGGCTGCTTTGGCGGCGGCAGCTGCGAGTTTCTTGGCGGTATGGGTGGCCTTGATGGCGTAGTAGCTGATGAAGAGGCCGATGATGCCGAAGAGGGCGAAGCCGCATCCGGTTGCGAGCATCATCCATTTCTCGTTGGCCTCACCTTTGAATGCCTCAAGTGTGAGCATCACCACTCCGAGGGCGACAATCAGCACCGGGGCGATGGTGAGCCACGCGGGATAGAGTATGCCACGGTTTTTCCTCATCATCATGTCAAACTGCCACGCGGCGGAGACAATCAGCAGGCCGCCGAAGAGGTAGACCAGCAGGTGGCGGAAGGAGTCGGGGGCGACAAGTATCACGACCCCGAGGGCTATGGCGGCGAGTCCGCAGACGGCGGTGATGAATGTCATCACCGATCCGCGAGACTTGTTTTTGCGGCGGACAAGCAATGACAGCATCAGCGCGGCGCCGGGGATGATGAATGCCAGGCCGCCGACTGTCAGGACGGTGGAGCCAACCACATGGCGGTCACACATCCATATGAATATGAGGCCGAGGATTGCCATTATCAGCGACAGGAATATGTTGCCGGCCTGTGACGAGGGGGCCTCGACCTTGAGGTCGGGCCGGGGGCTTTTATCGGCCTTTGTCTCCTCCTGGGAGGCGTAAGCCGCTTCAGGGGCGCGGGGTGTCTCCGTGGGTGTCACGGTCTGTGGCGACGTGGGGGTCGCATTGTCGGCCATGTCAGGGAAAGTGGTTTTTTCGGTATCCATGTCAGAAATAAATAATTGTTAGCGTGTAATTCCCGCCGGGCGCGATGGGTCGGCTGCCGCGGGCCGGAACGTCTTGGAGAGTTTCCGTAATGTATTAACGCAAAAGTAACAAAAAAAGCCGACAATGGGAGGCAAAAAACGAGAAACCGGGGCTGTGGCCCTCTGCCGGAGGTGGGATCACGCCCTGGCAGGGCGGAGGGGAGCTGTGGCGGAGACAGGGATGCGGTAGCCTATCCAGGCAATCAGTACTGACATCAGGGGGGAGAGGATATTGAATATGCAGAAAGGGAAATAGGCCAGTGTGGAGACTCCCAGGACGGTCGACTGGGTGATGCCGCAGGAATTCCAGGGAATCAGCACCGAGGTAACCGACACTGCATCTTCCATGGAGCGGCTGAGCAGGCGCGGCTCGAGGCCGAAACGGTGGTAGAGCCCGCGGTACATGTTGCCGGTGATTATCAGCGATAGATACTGGTCGGCGGTCAGGCAGTTCATGGCCAGTCCGCTGGAGACGGTGGCCCCCACGATGGAGGTGCGTTTGCGCAGGGAGGCGGTGAATGCCGCCGTGATGCGCGACAGCATCCCGGTGCCGATCATGGCGCCTCCGAAAATCATCGCGCACACGACGAGGAAGATGGTGGAGGTCATGCCAAGGATGCCTCCGGTGGCCACGAGGTCGTCGAGGGAGGGGATTCCGGTCGAGAAATGCACCCCTTTCCAGAAGGCGAGGAGTATCTCGCCGGCTCCCATGCCGAATTGTGGCTGGAAGACAATGATGCCGACCCCGCCGAGGAGCGCGCTGATGAAAAGCACAAGCATCGTGTTGACACGCAAGACGATGAGAATTACCGTCAGGGCGGGTATGACAAGCACCCAGGGGGTGATGTTGAATGTGGAGTGGATGGCGGCTGTCATCTGTCCGGGATTTACAGCGGCGGTGGAGTGGTCGCCCAGCAGCCCGACGAGCAGATATACCACCAGGGCGATGACGATTGACGGCACGGTGGTGACCATCAGGTAGCGGATGTGGCGGAACAGGTCGACTCCGGCAGCCGAGGACGCAACCACCGTAGTGTCGCTCAGGGGCGACACCTTGTCGCCGAAATAGGCCCCGGAGATTATGGCCCCGGCAATCCAGGGGGCTGAGTAGCCCATGACCTCGCCGATGCCCATGAATGCCACGCCGATGGTGGCTATGGTGGTCCATGAGCTGCCGGTCAGCACCGAGATGGCGGCGCTTACCATGCAGGCGAGCATCAGGAACAGGGAGGGGGAGAGGATGTCGAGTCCGTAGCATATCAGGGTGGGAACCACGCCGGATGCCATCCATGTGGTGGCCACCATCGCTATGCAGATGAGTATGGGGACGGCGGGAAGGATCTGCCCGGCGCTGCGCAGGAAGCCCCACCGCAGTCCGCGGCGTGTGGCGGTGCGGCCAATCGCCGCGAGTGTCACCGACAGCAGGGCGCAGCATAGCAGGACCCAGGGGCCGGTGTCGGCCACAGCGTCCGCGCCGTGGAGGATTATCACTGTTGGCAGGGCTGCCAGGAGAACGATGAGAGGTATGGCAGAGATGCCCAGAGAGGGAAGGTTGGGCTTGCCGAACATAGTGCCTTTCAATTTTGGGATTTTTTTTCTGATGTTGGAAACCTTGGAAGTCTTTTCGTAGCGTTGACAAGAAATGCCGACTTCGGATGATTGGCCGCAAAGATATAAAAAACATGGCCATTGTGCAATGGCCATGTCAAGTTTTGTAACAAACCGTCAGGGTTTATAAGATTTTTTAGCTTAAAGCCGCACGTGTGCAACTCTGGAGGGTCAACGCTGCCTGATGAGGAAAATCTCGGTCGGGAAGTGGTCGGAGTATCCGTTGAGGAATACTCCGCCCGAATAGGTGCGCAATGGATAATTCTGCCGGGTGCCCTCAGTGTCGCGCAGGAACTCGAAGTTGTTTACCTGTGCTTTCCAGTAATGGAGGTTGCGCTTGCCGGTGTGGTTCTCGAGCAGTGTGCCGCTGACGATTATTTGGTCGAAGAGGTTCCATTGACTTCTGTAAGCCAGGGTGCCGATTCCCTTGTCGAGGATAGACCAGAAGGGGTTGTAGAAGCCGTGAGGCTCCACTCCGTCAGGTTTTTTGGTGGCACCAAGCACCTTGGCACAAGACTTGTTGTGGGGGTCGTCGTTGAGGTCGCCCATGATGATTACTCCCTGGTTGGGACGCAGTTGCCAGAGCGAGTCGGCGATATGCTTCGAGGTTGCGGCGGCCGCCTCGCGCAGGTGGCTGCTCTGCTCCTCGCCTCCGAGGCGCGAGGGCCAGTGGTTGACGATTACGCTCACAGTGTCGTTGCCCATCACTCCGGTGACACACATCTGGTCGCGGGTGCGGAAGTTGGGCATTCCTTCGACGGTCAGCAGGGTGTTGGATACATTCACGAGCCTGAAGTAGCGGGGGTTGTAGAGGGCGCCGACATCGACGCCACGGCGGTCGGGGGAATCGTGATGCACGATCTGGAGGTTCCAGGGAGCCTTGCCGTCGGCCTGGAGGCGGCGGTCGACTGCCTTGACGAGGTCTTCAAGCACCGAGCGGTTCTCAATCTCGCTGACACCAATGAACGCCGGGCCGTTGGGTGTGGTCTGGGTGGTGAAGTTGCAGATGACGCGCGCGAGGTTGTCGATTTTCGACCAGTAGCGTTTGCCGGTCCACTGGCGGGCGCCCTGGGGGGTGAATTCCGCGTCGCGTCCGAGGGGGTTGTTGGGTATCGTGTCAAACAGGTTCTCAAGGTTGTAGAAAGCTACCCCGAAGACCTGGTATTGTGCGTTGTTCGAGGATTTGGCGTTTGTCCTGTCCTGTCTCTGGGCAATCGCGGCCAGGGCAATCACTGCCATCAGCGGAAGAAGGAGTAATCGTTTCATTTAGGTATATACTGTAAGGTGTTGTGTTGACGTGTAGTTTTGAGTCTGGCAAAGTTAGAAATAAATCTGTAAATTCCAAAGCATGATGTGGCGAAATCAGCTGTTGCGATCAGCCAGACACCAGCATCAGGACCGCAGGGAGGTCGAGGGTGTCGACCTGCATGACGTTGTAGCTGTTGCCGGAAATCTCGATGACGGAGTCGGGGGTTGGCGCGCCAAGTGGAATCTCGAGTGGAAGGGGAATCCACGCCAAGGCGAGCCCGGGCTGGCCGGCAGCCTTGTATGCGGCTTCCTTCACACACCAGGCCCATAGTGTGGCCGGATATTCCCCCCAAGCCTCGGTTTGTTCGGGAGACAGGAACTTGTGGGCAGTCCTCTGGAGCGTGTCCATCCGGTCGCCGCTCTCGCAGTCGATGCCTATCCGTGTGTGTGCCGGGGCGATGGCAATCGCGGCCATCCTCGAGCAGTGGCTTACCGATATGGAGGGGAGGGGGGTGGCCCATAGCCGGTCATCCTCGCGGGTCAGGAACGGCGCGCCTGATGGGTGATGCCCTATCGTGATGGCGCGGTCGCCGGGGAATGCTTCCCGGAGAAGGCGTTTTATGGCGGCGCGTTCGGCCAGGGCCCGGCCGGGGCCTCGCCGGGGTGTGTCGTCTGGTAGCTGGCAGGCAAACACCTTTATGCCTTGTTTGTCGAATAAGACCACTGTGGGGGATGACTGGTGAGTTGGGGGGATGGAGAGATGTGGATTGTGTCTGGAGGAGGCCGCCCTGCGCGGTCAGGCGGTCTGGTCCTGCGGCATGACTTTCACGCGCACCGATGTGATGCGGTGATGCTCGATGTCGAGGATGAGGAAGCGGCAGCGGCCATAGACCAGCGGCTCCTTCTCTTTCGGGAAGTCGCCTTTGATTGCCAGGAGCATGCCGGCTAGGGTCTCGCATTCCTCGGCCACATCCCGGTAGTCGTCGGCGTCGAGTCCGGTGATGCGGAAGAAGTCGTTGAGCAGGGTTTTCCCCTCGAAGATGTAGGTGTCGTCGGGCAGGCGGCGGTAGGTGATTTCCTCCTCGTCATACTCGTCGTTGATGTCGCCGACGATTTCCTCAAGTACATCCTCGAGAGTCACCACGCCGCGCGTGCCGCCAAATTCGTCGACCACGATGGCTATGTGGATTTTGAGTTTCCTGAAATCCTCGAGCAGGTCGTCGATCATACGTGACTCCGGCACGAAGTACGGCTCCCTGACGAGCGACTGCCACCTGAACCCGTCATCCCCCTCTTTGCCGGCTTGTTTGCCGTCGGGGATATGGGGGAGAAGGTCGCGGGCATACAAAACCCCGACTATGTCGTCTTGTGACTCGCCGAATACGGGCATGCGGGAGTAGCCTTTCGTGACGATTACATCCATCACCTCAGCGAAATCCATGTCGGAGTCAAGGCCTGTGATGTCGACGCGCGGGGTCATGATAGCTGCGGCGTTGGTGTCGCCAAACCGCAATATCCCCTGGAGCATTTCCTTGTCGGGGCGGTTCTCCACATCGGCTATCTCCAGGGCCTGTCCCAGTTCGTCGGCCGTTATGTTGCGGCTCTGGCGTGTCACGACTTTGTTGACCAGCTTTGTCGACTTCACCATGACGGATGAAAGCGGCCAGAAGAGTCTCATCAGGAAGTTGATGCCGCCGCAGGCGAAACCGGCCCAGCGCAGCGGGTTGGTGTTGGCGGCGAGCTTGGGGAGGATTTCCCCGAAGAGCAGAATCAGGAAGGTCAGGCAGACGGTCTGCAGCAGGAAGTTGGCCACAGGGCTCATCTGCTCGAAAAGCGATGTCAGGGCGAATGACGTCAGCACGACAATCGTCACGTTGACAAGGTTGTTGGCAATCAGGATGGTGGCCAGGAGGCGTTCGGGCATGCCGAGCAGACGGCGTATCGCGCCTGAGCGCTCCGACTCGTCGAGGTCTTCGGCCTGCTGGGGTGTGATGGAGAAATATGCTATCTCGCTTCCGCTGACGAAGCCTGATATGAGCAACGCCACTCCCGCGAAACACAACGCCACAATCTGGGCCGCCCCGAACGGGAGGGCCTCAAGGGCGATCATCAAAGGTGGTAAAGGGTCTGTGTCCAATTCTCTGTATAGCTTGGTTCGGGCTGCAAAGTTACAGATTATCCGGGATATTCCCAAATATATGTTGATCAGGCGGCAGGCGGTTGGCTGCCACTGCGTCAGAACTCGGTGAAGGCGAACGGGAGGGTGGAGACCACCGACGGGAGCCTGTATATCACCTCTTTGCCGGCCAGCAGCACTTCCACTGGGGCTCCGGCGAGCATCTCGTATTCGAGCAGGGCCTGGCGGCAGCTGCCGCAGGGGGCGGTCGGGACGGCGGTGAACTCACCGTCGGTGCCCCGGGCGGCGATGGCTATCTTGCGGAACTTGGCGTCGGGATACCGGGCGTGGGCGTAGAAGCAGGCCGACCGCTCGGCGCAGGTGCCCGAGGGGAAGGCTACATTCTCCTGGTTGCTTCCCGGGACGATTTCTCCGTTGTCGAGGAGGATGGCCGCCCCCACCGAAAAACGTGAATAGGGGGCATAGCTGCGGAATGAAGCCTCGCGGGCGGTGTCGACAAGCAGCGCGTCTGCGTCTTGCAGCTCTTCATACGACAGAATCTCGTAGGGGATTGATATGGTTTTCTTTTCCATGGGTCGGTTGGTGGTCAGAAGTGGAGCGCGGCGGCGGTGGCCGCGAGTGGTGGAGGCTACGCGTGGGGCGAACCTCTCCGTAAAGATAACGCTAAATTACGAAAAAAAGCCGAAATGGGGATGATTTTTTTGGCTGTTTGCGGCTAATTGCTTAATTTTGCGCTTCAAAGGCTGCCTGCCGCAAGGCCGGCGGCATTCTCCCCGTGAAAAAACAAAAACATCATAATCCATGTCTACAAAGAAAACCGAAACGACCGAATCAGGGCTGGAGGCCATCAACGACTCCCTGACCTCGATGACAAACAAGGTACAGGACAACAAGAAGCTCATCACCATCTGCTCGCTCGCGGTGGTGGCTGTCGTTGTCATCATCCTGGCGTATGTCTACTTCTTCCGCGGCCCCGGCATCAACAAGGCCAACGACGCGATCGGCACCGCCGACCTCACCCTCGCCCAGGGCAACGACTCTGTGGCCCTCGCCCAGTACATGAATGTCGCCGACGAGTATGGCTACGACGCAGCCAACCGCGCCGCCCTCCAGAGCGCCATCCTCCTCTACCAGAAAGGTGACTACGAGAAGGCCCTCGACTACCTGTCGAAATACTCCGCCAAGGAGGAAATCATCGGTTCGGCCGCATATTCGCTCAAGGGAGACTGCTACGTCAACCTCGACAAGCTCCAGGATGCCGTCAAATGCTACAAGGACGCCATCAGCCAGAGCGACGAGAATCCCGCCTACACCCCCTACTTCATGCTCAAGCTCGCCCGCGTCTACGCCGCCCTCGGCAACCACTCGGAGGAGGCCGCCATGTACAAGGAGGTGATGACAAAGTATCCCGCCTACGGCTCGGCCAACAACATCGACGTGGAGAAGCTCTATGACCGTGCCCAGCTCCAGTCTGAAGCCAAATAAGACAATACCTTAAAGGAACAACGATATCATGAAAGGCCTCCCTCCCCGTCGCGGGGATGGACGGCCTTTCAGTTTGTATGCAAAAACAAAAAAAAGATGTCAACAAACACCATAGACAAACCAAGGAAAGTGACCACGGCGACCCTGCGAAAGATGAAAGCCGCCGGGGAGAAAATCGCGATGCTGACCGCCTACGACTACTCGATGGCCCGTCTTGTGGACGGGTCGGGGATGGATGTGATACTCGTGGGTGACTCCGCCACGAATGTCATGGCCGGCAACATGACCACACTGCCCATGACCCTCGACGAGATGATCTACCACGCCCGCTGCGTGGTGCGCGGCACAGAGCGTGCCCTCGTCGTCGCCGACATGCCCTTCGGCACATACCAGGGCGACGCCAATGCCGCCCTCCACAACGCCGTCCGCCTGATGAAAGAGTCGGGATGCGAGGCTGTCAAGCTCGAAGGGGGCTCGGAAATCCGCGAGTCGATAGAGAAAATCCTCTCTGCCGGAATCCCCGTGATGGGCCATCTCGGCCTCACCCCCCAGAGCGTCAACAAGTTCGGCGGCTACGGCATCCGCGCCAAGGAGGAAGCCGAGGCCCGGAAGCTCCTTGACGACGCGAAGATGCTTGAAGAGATAGGCTGCTTCGCCATGGTGCTGGAGAAAGTCCCCTCGGAGCTTGCCCGCAAGGTGGCTGAGTCGGTCTCCATCCCCATCATCGGCATAGGGGCCGGGAGCGGAGTCGACGGGCAGGTGCTCGTGGTCAACGACATGCTCGGCATGAACAAGGGCTTCACCCCAAAGTTCCTGCGCCATTACGCTGACCTCGGAGAGGCCATAAACCAAGCCCTGACCCATTATATCTCAGACGTCAAGGCTGTCACCTTCCCCTCCCCCGAGGAGGCCTATTGAGACTCCGCTATCCCGAATCTCCCCCTTTCTCCCAAAGGTCTCACGCAGATTCCGCGGATACGCAGATTTTTCGCGGATATAAAAAAAGGTCTCACAGATTACACAGATTGCACAGAAGCCATCCGGTGCGGGATTCCATCCGGATGGCTTCTGTGCAATCTGTGTAATCTGTGAGACTTTTCCACGAAAGATGCTGTTCCCTTACCTTGGGAAGAATGGAAAATCCGGGAGTTGTGGGAAGTGGGGTAGGAGGTTGGCGACCGGGAAAACTGCGTGAGACCGGGGCCTGGGCATATATATGAGGTGTATATAAACGAAAAGTGTGTTTCTTCACAGAAACACACCTCCCTCATAACCAAAATTCAAGTATATATGTTCTTTTCGTCTAACAAACGTTGTGTGCAAAAATCATCTCAAAGCGGACTGAGTTGTTGGCTTCTCAAATCCGATACAAAGTTATGATTTCTCCCCCGAGAATTAATCCTTTTTTCTGTTAAAATGAGTTAAGCAGTGTTTAATGAAGACATTTGCGCCACAAAAAGTGTCGATACGGCATGGCGTGTGAGGGGCCGGCGGAGCCTGCTGGCGGCCTCCAGAGCGGGCCGTGTAAGGCGCGGGCCGGGATGTGTGGGCTGGCATTCTTGTCGGCATGCCTGTTTATTGAGCTGGGACGCAGCGCGAAAAATATTTGCCGGAATGAAAAAAAGTTTGTAACTTTGTGGGCTTTTTAGCCGTAGCGGGCTTTTGGAAGCCGGCCCCTGGGGGGACGCGCCCGCAGGCATAACCATTAATCATCCAAGATTAGATGTACGCTATCGTAGAAATCCAGGGACAGCAGTTCAAGGCCGAAGCCGGCAAATTCCTGTATGTCCACTATCTCGGCGACGAGAAGAAAGAGGGCGAGACCGTAGAGTTTGACAAAGTCCTCCTCGTTGACGCCGACGGTGCCGTGAAAGTAGGCGCGCCCACCGTGGAAGGGGCAAAAGTAGTTTGCGAGGTGAAACGTCCCCTCGTAAAGGGCGATAAGGTTATCGTCTTCAAGAAGAAACGTCGCAAAGGCTACCGCCGCAAGAACGGCCACCGCCAGATGTTCTCCCAGATCGTGATCAAGGACGTAATTGCTTAATCCCAACCGGAAAGTTCCGTAAACTAAAACTCAAATGGCACATAAAAAAGGTGTAGGTAGTTCGAAGAACGGCCGCGAGTCAGAAAGCAAACGACTCGGTGTGAAAATTTTCGGTGGCCAGAAGGCTAAGGCAGGCAACATCATCAAGCGTCAGCGCGGTACGGTTCACCACCCCGGCCTGAACGTGGGGATGGGCAAAGACCATACTCTCTACGCTCTCGTTGACGGCACCGTTGTCTTCACCCATGGCAAGGAAGGTCGCCGCTTCATCAACGTGACTCCCGAAGCCGAGGCATAACCCCGGTTTCAGTCAGCAAAACTGAAGAAAATTCCCGCTCCGGCGGGGCGTCGCGGAAACCCCGTCGCCCCGCCGGACGTTTTTTATACAGCCCGGCGCGCCCCGCAGGGCCGAAACCACGACAGACATGAAAAAGATTCTCATAATGGGCGCAACCTCCGGCATCGGCCTGCAGCTGGCCGAGGAGTATGCCGCCAGGGGATGGAAGGTAGGAGCCGCCGGCCGGTCGGCCGGTCAGCTTTCCAGGCTCGCCGCGCTGTATCCCGATGGTATAGTGAGCCGCGCCATCGACATCAATTCGGCCGATGCCCCCGTTGAGCTTGAGGCCCTGATAGGGGAGATGGGAGGGATGGATGTCTATCTCCATGTGGCCGGCATAGGCTATGACAACCTGCCGCTCAGGTCCCGTGAGGAAATCGCCGTGATGGAGACCAATGTCACAGGCTTCACCCGTATGGTGGGCGCGGCCTTCCGCTGGTTTCGCGACCATAACGCCGGGCGTGGCCACATCGCCGCCGTCACATCCGTGGCCGGCACCAACGGCCTGGGGTGCCTCCCCGCCTATTCCGCCTCGAAAAGCTGCCAGCAAACCTATCTCAGGGCGTTGGAGCAGCTCTGCGCGATAGAGAAACTCGACATCAGATTCACCGACATCCGCCCCGGATGGATACGCACACCGCTTCTCGACGACGGCAGCCGTTACCCGCTGCTGATGACCGTGCCATATGCCGTGAGCCGGATTGTCAGGGCCATCGGGCGCAGACGGCGTGTGGCCGTGATAGACTGGCGGTGGAACCTGATTGTCGGCCTGTGGCGGCTGGTGCCCGACTGGCTCTGGGTGAGGATTCCGTTCTCCACTCCACCCTTGGCCTCCCGTGGGGGGCAAACCAAAGGGAAGTCGTCATAGACAGGCGTGATTACAGACGTGCTGTTGGCCGGAAGTTGTCATGGCTTGAATGTCACGAGGAAGCAATCGGCCTCATCCATGGCAATCATATATGGAAACATCTCATTATCGTTGTCTTCACCTATGCCATACCCTATGGTTCGCAGGCCGGTTTCTTTGCCGGCCGGGAAGCGGTATGTCGCGACATCTCCTGTCAGGCGTGAAATGATCACACACAAGTAGTCGGTGGCAAATGGGCGGCCTATGTTTGTTTGCCCGTCACGGATGAGCAGGAAAATGTCGGAAGAGTTGAATTTCAGGTCTACAATCTGTTTTCGCAGCGAAGATTTCACCTGATGTTCGCAATTGAAGGTGTAATACAATGACGGGTCGGGAGCGATGATGCTTTCGGCGGGGATATTGAAAGCTGAGTATTTACGGGCGCAATCGTCGCAGTCGAGGGTGTCGTATGTCGATATGAAAATCTCTCCGGAATATGGGGAGGCATACGCGATTTCGTCACCACGGGTGTCAAAGACGGCATTGCTGAAGCTGTATCCCGTCTTGGCTGTTCTGGCGAAGAATGGCAATTTGCCGAATTGCTGGTGAATTTTGCCGTCACCGAGATTGACAGACGCAAGGACAGGTTGGCGGAAGTCATCGTAAAAGGAATCAACGAACTGGTCCATTTCGGGATTGCCCGCATATTCATCTTTTTCATAAACCGCCGGGCCGGTCAGTCGTTCGCAGTTGACGATGAGTTTGTCTTTAAGTTTTTTCAGATAGAAATGTGTGTAGAAAAAGTCATCATCGGTGTCTGGCAGGGCCTGCTTTATGCTTCTGCCTGACAAACCGTCCATGCCCCTGACAATGAAGCAGGCCTCATTCATATAAGCTATCGAAGTGGAGTCTTCCATCCATAGACGCGGTAGTGAATAAGAAACGGCTATGTGGGTGGAGTCGTATCGGAATGGTTGCAGAGGTATGAATTTGACTTCGTCGCGTTTCAGCAACCCCTGGTAATGATGTTCAGGGATGTCTACAAACTCTGTCTGTTCTGATTTGTCCGCCTCGATTCGGTTGCGGAATGTCATCACATCTGCAGAATCCTGCAGGTGGTATATAGTCATGGCGAGCTTGTCATTGAAATACAGATGACCATCTGTAAGCAAAGGTGAATACATCACCTCCGAGACAATCTCTTCCGGGGGGATGTTGACAAATCTTCTTCGTCCGGTTTCTTTCAACATGGTCTGATATTCGGATGAAGGCGTTATGGGTTGCGCCTTTGGGAAAGAGGCATAATCCAGTTGTGTGTTGAACCCGGAGAGAGCTTTTATGAAAGAGGATGTCGCATAGTCTTCAGTCATTCCTACGATTAGTCTACCCGCGTTCCTTGAGATCTTCAACAGATATGGAATGTGGAGGTGGCCGCAGTCAAAGGATAAGAAATCAGCAAACCGCTCGTCGGTGTCATATATATGATAATCGGCTTGAAAGGAATGTGTGGAGTTGTATTTTTTTGCGATTGCAGAGTCAGGGTAAACCGAGATTAACACTGTCGGATGGGGGGTATGTTCTTTCAGGAGAGTATGAGTTTTGGTTATCGTCGCTTCGCAACGCGGGCAGTGGGCCGGCCGAAAAATCGTGGCATATAATGTGTCCACTGATTGTGGCAGTTGATTGAAAAATGATTGCAAGAATGCCTCAGTGTGAGGCTGTTGTCTTACCTGAAGCCCTGCCTCGGCGGCTTCCAGTACGATGTCTTTTGATGAAACTGGTGTGGCGAGTGCCAGTGAGATGATAAAAATAAGCAGAAATTGTCTTGACATAGTGATGAATATGATGCACCAAAATAGCGCGATGATACAATGAAGCGTTTTGGATGTGTTGTGACTGCCTACTCTGTACAATACGTTTTTCGGCGGCTGCGTTTGTCGATCAACTTGATTTTTGCAAAGATATGTAAAATAGTATAGACATACAAATTAAAATGGTGTCATGGAATGTCTGCAGATAAGCTATGATAAGGAATGAGGGGGGTGGTTGAACAAAAAAATGGTGTAAAGCTTGGTGTTTGCCTGCGGATTGTCTAATTTTGCCATAATGAAAACCCCGTCAAGAAACATAACATATCTCGCGCTGATGTTTGTGGTGGCCACGGCTATTGTGGTCTACTTCATGCCCGGCGACAGTAAACACAAATACACTTACGAGCTTAACCGTCCGTGGAACTATGAGCTGCTGACGGCTCCTTTTGACATCCCGGTCTACCGCGACTCGGCCACGGTGAACCATATGATTGACAGCATCGACCGTGTGATGGTGCCGATCTTCAAGGTTGACGAGAGCGCCGAGGCGAGGGTGACGGCTGTGGTAAGGGGGAGCAAGGACCTGTCTGATGCCACGCGGCGCCGGCTGCTTGATGTGATCGGCCGGATATATGCCGGAGGAGTTATCGATGCCAGCACGGCTTCCATAATAGCCCGGGGTGACTTGCCTGAGGTGAAGTTCAATGTCGACAATGTCAATGTGGCGCGCCCGACGGCGAGTTTCCTGTCGCAACGCGACGCTTATGCCCTTATCGACAGTATCTTCCGCGACAATCCCGAAAGAGGGCGCATACAGGCCCTCGGGCTTTCGAATGTCTTGAACCCAAATGTGATAGAAGACACGAGGGCCACCGATCAGTACCGCGAGAACCTGATACAGCCCATCGTGGCGGCTGTCGGTGTGATACAGCAGGGTGAACGTATCATCGACCGTGGCGACAGGGTGAGTCCGCAGCTTTTCCAGGTGTTGAAGAGCTATGAGCTGGCATTGGAGAAGGTCGGCAACCACGACCGTAACCGCCAGGTCTACACCATCCTGGGCCAGGTGATGTTTGTGGTCTGCCTCTTCGGGCTGCTCTACATATATTTCGGGTTCTATTTCCCGGCCACGCTCCATTCGGTCAAGAGGATGCTCTCGGTGGTGTTGCTGATGGTGGTGTTCTTCCTGTTCGCGGCGGCGATGTCAAAGACCATCACCTCGGGGCTGTATATCGTGCCGCTGGCGATACTGCCCATCGTGGTGCAGGTGTTCTTCGATGCCCGCACGGCGTTTTTCACCTTCGTCCTTGAGGTGCTGATGTGTGCCGTCCTTGCCTCTTTCCAGCTGGAGTTTGTCTTCATAGAGATACTGGCGGGCACGGTGGTCATATTCTCCCTCAAGGAGCTGTCGAAACGCAGCGAGCTGCTGAGGTCGGCGCTCCTGGCCTTTTTCACATATGTGGCCGGATATGTCGCTGTCGAACTGATGTCGGCGGGGTCGCTGACGGCCATGTCAGGGCGGCTGGTTGGATATTTCGCCATCAACGCCGTCTTGATTTCCTTTGCCTACATATTGATTTTCGTGGTGGAGAAGACATTCGGCATGACCTCGGTGGTGACCCTTGTGGAGCTGTCTGACATCAACAACCCCCTGCTGCGCGACCTGTCGAGGGAGTGTCCCGGCACATTCCAGCACTCGATGGCTGTCAGCAACCTGGCCTCGGAGGCCGCCCATAAGATAGGGGCCAATGTGCAGCTTGTGCGTGCCGGGGCCCTCTACCATGACATCGGCAAGATCGACAACCCTGCGTTTTTCACCGAGAACCAGTATGGCATCAACCCACACGACGCTCTGTCGCCCGTCCAGAGCGCGCGCATAATAATCGGCCATGTCACCGACGGTATCAAGCGGGCCGAGAAATTCAAGCTCCCGGCGGTGATCAAGGATTTCATCCTCCAGCACCATGGGCGAGGTAAGGCGAAATATTTCTACATGAAGGAGCAGCAGCTCCATCCCGGAGAGGAAATCGACCCGGCCCCATTCACCTACCCGGGGCCTAACCCCCAGACCGCCGAGGCATCGCTGCTGATGATGGCCGACGCGGTGGAGGCCGCCTCGCGCTCGCTGACCGACCACTCCGAGGCTGCGATAGCCGAACTGGTAAACCGGCTGGTAGACCAGCAGGTGGCCGAGGGATACCACAACGACTCGCCGTTGTCGTTCCGGGATGTAGGACTGATCAAGGACACTTTCATCAAGCGTCTGAGGTCGATGTATCATGGCCGCGTGTCATATCCCCCGGAAGCTCCGGCCAAGAAGACCGCGGGATGACACGGCAGAAGCGGATTTTTGAGGGAAATTGCTTAACTTTGCACACGGAATAACACAACAGATTTAGAAGAGAGAACCAGCAATGCTTGACCGACTACGCGATTTGATACCAGAACCGGCCTTGCGCCGCCTGCCGTGGTACCTGGCTTATGTCAGCCTCCTCAGGGAGAGGGGTGTGGAGTATGTCTCCTCGACCGGTATCGCCCGCGGCATAAATGTCGACGCGTCGCAGATAGCCAAAGACTTGTCGTTTCTTGACATAAAAGGGAAGACCCGCATAGGCTATGAGGTGGCGCTGCTCGAACATAAGCTGGAGGAGTTTCTCGGGTTTCGCAAACGCCACAGGGCCGCTATAATAGGGGTGGGCTCGCTCGGGCGCGCCCTGATGCAGGACTCCGGTCTTACCAACTACGGCCTGGAGGTGGTGGCCGGCTTCGATGTCGACCCCGCCAAGATCGGCACCACCCACGAGGGAATGCCTGTATATGATGTCGCCTGTCTGGGCGAGAAGGCCCGCGAGCTTGGAATGGAAATCGGTATCGTCACCGTCCCGGTGGAGTATGCCCAGGATGCCGCCGATTCGATAGTGGAGGCGGGGCTTAAAGCCATCTGGAATTTCACCCCCTACCGCATCCAGGTGCCTGAGGAAATTGTTGTCACCAACACCTCTATATACGCTCATCTTGCGGTGATGTATAACCGTATGTTGTCGAGATAATCCCCGGATTGCAGCAATGAAGATATTCAGGATTGACCGCGACGCGTCGCGATGGCCGCAGGCCGCCGCCTCGGCGCTGGATAGCCCGGAGGCTGTCCCGGCGGGGGTGTTGCCCGCAAGGCTTGTCGCCGACTCGGCTGTCGTGCGCAACAACCGCCCGGTGTTCATCCCCGACTTTGCCCGTGAGGGATGGGTGGTGGAGGTGCGCCCGGCGGTGCATATTGGTCGGCTTGGGAAGTTCATATCCCCCAGGTTCGCCAGCAGGTATGTCGAAGGGTTCTCGCTGGTGGCCTGTGTCAGACCATGCGGCGACTCGGTGCCTGATGCGCTGACCGACAGCTTCGACGGCGCGTTGACGGCAGGGGAGATGATGCCGCTGCCCCAGGGAGGGAAAATTGCCGTGGGCGCGGTGATGAGTCCGCTGCCTGGCAGGGCCGTTTCGGTGGCGTCTGCGGTTGAAAAGGAATGCCTGATTGAACTGACGGCGTTGCATATCGACGATACAATCGCCTTGCTGAGCCGTTACGCCACTCTGAAGAGCGGCGACATGGTGCTTCCCGCCTCAGTGGGACTGGAGTTCCCCTTGCAGCTCGATTGTTCGCTGGTGGCCTCGGTCGACGGCCGCGAGGCGTTGTCGCTCAGGTTGAAATGAGAATCCGGCCCGTGGAGGCCGGATCGGGAGGGGTGGAGTTCAATAGACCAAGGCGAAGTTGTCGACCCACAGGGTGAGGTCGAGTGTGCCTATGTAGGCGGTGCCCGAGCCAGCCGAGGCCATCACCATCAGATGGGTCGGAGTGGCGTCGGCCGAGTCCCAGCCGACCTCCTTGACCGGCACCATCTTCCCTCTGGAGTTGCGGGCATAGTAGGATTTCTCAGCGGGGATGAGTCCCATGTAGCTTTTGTAATACGGCTCTTTCGTTATGTCGCCGTAATGGACAGGAATGCGGTGAGAGCTGACCCATCCGTTGGTGCCTTTGCCAAACCGTTCGCGGCCTGTGCCGACACGCTTGGCGTAGAGGTTGCCGTCGGCGTCCTCCCATCTGCGCTGGAGTATGATGTAGACCTCGGCCGCGTCGTTGCCTTTGAGCTGTTTCTTCTTGCCGAAGCCCGAGGAGTAGATCCTGCCGGTTGAGGCCGGGGGCATGTGGAGTTTGTAGTCAAACTGCAGGGCCTTGGGGCGGCGTGTGAACGGTATGCCCATCTCCATCTTCGAGTATGGCTCGGAGGTCGATTTCACCGGTTCGAAAAATTCCCCCAGGAAAATCGAGCCGGCGACCAACACATCGATATTTACGATTCCCAGAGCCTTGCATTCCTCCATGAGGGTGGTCAGCTTGCAGCAGCGTCCGCCGGTCTCGCGCTTGTCGGGGAAGACGGCGTTTGAGGTCTTGGTGACGCCACACACCTTGGCCATCACATTGGAGGTGGCCCAAGGTGAGCCTCCCTGGTTTTTATAGGGTGTGTCGCCGTTGATGGTGGCGTTGGGGGCTATTTCATAAATCTGGCGGGTGTTGCCGCCTATTACGCGCGATTCATGTATGTTGCGTGTCACCCAGTTCTCGAAGTTGCCATATTTTATAGGCTCGGTCTTCTGGGCTGCGGCTGACAGCGCCACCATCAGAATTATGGGGAATACAAGGTAATGTCTCATAAAAAATAGTTTTTGGACGGCAAAGTTACTAAAAAATATCAAGCTGGGTTGCTTTTCAGACTTATCGGCAAATCCCGGCGATGTTTGGACGCGGAATCTTGGGGTGATGACTTCATGTGGCGTGGATGGCGAGTGAATTTCGGCGGAGGTGTAATAAATCACGCGTTCACACGTTAATCCTTTGGGACATTTGTATCACTATATTAACAACGCGTGACAGGTATGGTATTGTTCTGCCGTCCCCTCTTCAATATGCCCTGGAAAATGTTTAGACAATCATATCGCAGACTTCTCTCTTCACTTGTGGCCGTCATGTTGCTGGCCCCGTTGGTTGTCGCGTTGCCGACATCCTATTATACAGAAAATTCGTTGCTGTCTTCCGGAAAGTGGGTGAAAATAAAGGTGTCATCCACCGGAATGCAGGAGATACCGTTCAGCCAGCTCAAACAACTCGGTTTCTCCGACCCGTCGAAGGTGGCGGTCTACGGTTACTCCGGAGTGGAGCTGAGCAGCTATGAGTTCTCCACCTCGATGCCCGACGACCTTCCAGCCGTCCCTGTGGCGTCGTATGGCGACAAGCTGGTCTTTTATGGCGTGGCCACCGAGGAGCCGCAGGAATATGTGGGCAACCTCCCGACCCGCTTCAGGATACAGATGAAACGTAACCTCAACAATGCCTGCGCGTATTACTTCCTGACCGACTCGCATCCACGACTTGAGGTCGTTTCATCAGACACGCCGGTTTCTGCCACTTCCTCAGTGCTTGAGAAGGCTCATGGCCTGGTGTGGCGCAATTTCACTGACCGCCAGCCTTACAGCCTGGGCGCGTATCTCTTCGGCGAAAACATCGCCGACAGCGGCACGGCTACGTATGACGTGCATATGCCGGCCTACGACCCGACATCGAAAGATATACCGACGCTGACATATGGCTTGGGGATAAAGGCGCAGTCTGGCCGTCTCGAGTTTTCTATGCCGGGAGATGATGGGGTCATCAGGCAGACCTCCTCTGTGCAGGGATATGGAGATGACCCGGGGCATTTTGTATATCGTTATGCGGCGAACCAGGCATATTTCTCGGGGCTTGCCAAGACCGCGGATGACATCTACCCGTTGACGGTCGACCCGTCGAAGTCGGTCGCTCCTTTGCTGGAGGCCTCGATGGATTATTACGCGTTCAGCTATCCCCGTACTACCGATGTGTCAGATCTCTCACAGCACCGCCTGTCGTTTACTATGATTACCACCGGGCAACCTGTGAAGCTTGTCAACGCGACAGGATCCACAAAAGCCTGGGTGGTCACCCCGGGTTCGGTCCCGACCGAACTCGTCGTCAAGGAAATCGACGCGGATGGCTCGCTTGGATTCGTGTCTGACCGGAGGACGCAGATGTCGACCTCCAGGGCCGGCGTGCAGGCCATCGTGTTCGACCCCTCCCGCGAGCTTTGCCGGGTGGAGGTGGTCGGCGAGGTGGCCAACCAGAACTATCACGGGATGGATGTGCCGCAGATGCTCGTCGTGGCCTCCGCCAAGACTTACGACCAGGCGCTCCTGCTGGCCGAGATGCACCGCCAGAAGACAGGCGTGGAGGTGGCAGTGGTGCCTTTCCTCGACATCTGCAATGAGTTTGGCTCGGGCCATCCCCATCCGATGGCCATCCGCCGTCTGGCTAAGATGCTTTACGACCGAGACCCGGAGAAGTTCGAGGCATTGCTGATATTCGGCCGCGCCTTCAATGACAACACCGGCCTTACGGCTGTGGAGTCGCCAGAGGAATTTGCCCGGACATACATCCCGATGCTGGAGTGTGACGACACCTCCGGATGTGGCGAACAGCCCAAGTCTTACGCCACCGACGCCATCTACGGAATGCTGTCAGACAAATTCAAATATGACTACGCCGTGGAGGAGAACCATCTTCTGCGTTCGAAACTCGACATAAAGGTAGGCCGCATCCCGGCCATCAACTGGGGCGAGGCGGCCGATTACCTCGTCAAGGCAAACCGTTATCTCGACACGCTGTCAGACCGGCCGGTCTACAACCGCGCCATCATGACCGCCGACATGGGGGATGAGAACCTCCATTTCAACCAGGCAAAGGACATGCGCGACCTTATCGCCAAGATTTCCCCGTCGACGATGCTCGATATGCACATACAGGCTTTGTATAATCCTTCGGGCGGAAGCAACAACAGCATGCGCACCCGCATACGGCAACAGCTGCAGCGCGGTGTGGGCATGTGGTTTTTCCTCGGGCATTCGCTCGGATGCACCCAGATTGGCTCAGGTATGCTGTGGTCCAACGCTTACGATAAGGAGGTCTACAACGAGAATCCCCCGTTTGCCGTTTACGGCACATGCCAGACGATGGTGCTTGACTCTCCGGCGCCCAGCCTCCAGGTCGATATGCTGTTCAACCCAAATGGCGGTATGATTGCCGGTGTAGGGTCGACACGCCCGGTCTACGCCCAGTACAATGTCCACGTCTGCACCATGATGGCCCGTGGATATTATTCCCAGAAGCCGGGAGCCACATTCGGCGATGTCTACCGCGACGGCCATAACCTGTATATCTCCAGCCCGGGGACGATTTACCCTGGTCTCACTGCCGGACATACCGGAATCGCCGTTAACACTATGTGTTACAACTTCGCCGGAGACCCGATGCTCCCGATTCGTGGATTGCCTGGCAACAAGGTGGAGATTCTGTCGTTCAACAATAAGGAGGTCGACGGAAGTGCAATTGAGGCCAACCCGCTTGAGAAACAGCGCATTGAGGGTGTGGTGACGGCTGCAGACGGTAGTGTCGACACATCGTTCTCAGGGACTCTGACCATCACCGTGTATGACGGCGCGCACACTGTGACCTCTGCCAGCACAGCCAATGTCGACAACCCTGTCATGAGTATCGACCTCGAAGAGGATATGCTCCAGGAGGTGAAGATGACAGTGGAGGATGGCCGTTTCAGCGGCGAGTTCGCGTTCGCGGTCCCGGCCTATTCAGGCAAAGGCAACCGCATGAACCTCTATGCAATCACCGACGACCTGTCGCGCTCCGCTGTGGGCCATCTCGATGGCCTGTCGGTTGGCCAATCGGTCCCTGACGGAGTGGTGGTCGAAGCCCCGGTCATCTCCTCGATGTATGCCGCCGACGAGGATAATTCGGCAAATGCCTGCCTGCCCGGCGACTTCGTGCTGTATGCCTCGGTGGAGTCTGACGAAATAGGATTGCTTGGAAGCTCAGACCGCATGGGGGGCAGCGTCAGCCTGATTCTCGACAATTCTAAGAAACTTGCCGGCGTTGACGGTTATCTTGACGTGGCCGCCGATGGGTCGGCCCAGCTGGCTTATCCTGTCACTGGGATTGCCGACGGCCCACACTCATTGACCCTCAGGGTGGTCAACATCGGCGGAATGTCGGCCGAGAAAACCATCAATGTTAATGTCGTCAATGTGGCCGAGGCTGCAATCGTGGTCGACGCCCCCCTCGCCCGTCACGAGGCGGTTATTGACCTCGACCACCAGTTGCCGGATGCGCCCGAGGGACGGCTTGTGGTGGAGGACGCTGCCGGACGCACGGTGTTCTCGTGTGAGAACGTCTCGTTCCCTTACTCGTGGAATCTCGTCGACAATGACGGCCGGCAGGTTGAGGATGGCGCATACACGGCCCGCGTCTACTTCAAGGCAGGCCGCCGCTATGGTTCGGCGTCTCCGGCCACAATCGTGGTCGGCAGGTGATGCCGAGCATTAAAAAAGCCCTCGGGGCCAGCCGCGTTGACGGCTGGCCCCGAGGGCTTTTTATCGTTGTAGCCGAAGTGGGACTCGAACCCACACAGCCTCAATGGCCAAAGGATTTTAAGTCCTTCGTGTCTACCATTCCACCATTCGGCCGGAACGACTGGGAGGATGGCTTGTATCCTCCCACCTTTTTCCGCCGCAAATTTACGCTTTTTTAATCAATCCGGCAACATATTCCCGGTTTTTTTCGTAACTTTGCACCCGACGTTGAGTCGTGCCGGCAGGTGCTCCCGGCGTCCCTGACACGATACTATAAATAACCCAACTGCTTTTTAGCAAAAGTTTCAATACACAATTATGAAAATCGAAAAAATCATTGGTCGTGAGGTGCTTGATTCACGCGGCAACCCCACTGTTGAAGTCGACGTAATCCTCGAAAGCGGCGCCCGTGGCCGTGCTTCCGTTCCCTCCGGCGCGTCAACCGGTGTCAACGAGGCCCTCGAACTCCGCGACGGCGACAAGAACCGTTACATGGGCAAGGGTGTCCTCAAGGCAGTCGCCAATGTCAACGGCCCCATCGCCGAGGCCCTCAAGGGAATGAGCGCCCTCGACCAGATTGCCATCGACGAGGCCATGCTCAAGCTCGACGGCACCGATACCAAGTCTAACCTCGGCGCAAACGCCATCCTCGGCGTTTCCCTCGCCGTTGCCAAGGCCGCTGCCGACTACCTCGACATGCCCCTCTACAAATACATCGGCGGTTGCAACACCTACGTGCTTCCCGTCCCCATGATGAACATCATCAACGGCGGCGCACACTCCGATGCCCCCATCTGCTTTCAGGAATTCATGATCCGTCCCATCGGCGCCACCTCCTTCAAGGAAGGCATCCGTATGGGCACCGAGGTGTTCCACAACCTCAAGAAGGTCCTCAAGGAGCGCAACCTCTCCACCGCTGTCGGTGACGAAGGCGGCTTCGCCCCCAACCTCGACGGCACCGAAGATGCCCTCCAGGTGATCATCAAGGCCATCGAGCTCGCCGGCTACGTGCCCGGAAAGGATGTCACCATCGGTCTCGACTGCGCATCCTCCGAGTTCTACAAAGACGGCGTTTACGACTACACATGGAAGCAGGGCGCTGACGCTCCCAAGTACACCTCCGAGCAGCAGGCTGCTTTCCTCAAGGACCTCGTTGAGAAATTCCCCATCGACTCCATTGAGGACGGTATGGCCGAAGGCGACTGGGAAGGCTGGAAGATCCTTACCGACCTCATCGGCGACCGTTGCCAGCTCGTGGGCGACGACCTCTTCGTGACCAACGTCAAATACCTCAAGCGCGGTATCGACGAAGGCTGCGCCAACTCGATTCTCGTGAAGGTCAACCAGATCGGCTCGCTCACCGAGACCCTCCGCGCCGTTGAGCTGGCTCAGCGCAATGGTTACACCGCCGTCATCTCCCACCGCTCCGGTGAGACCGAAGACGCCACCATCGCCGACATCGCCGTTGCTACCAACGCCGGCCAGATCAAGACCGGTTCTGCATCCCGTTCCGACCGTATGGCCAAGTACAACCAGCTCCTCCGCATCGAGGAAGAGCTCGGCGCTGCCGCCGCTTACGGTTACGGCAAGAAGACCAAGCGTCCCGAATAATCATCCCTGTGAACAACCGACAGGCTCCGCCGCTGGATGGTGGTGACTGTCATTGAAGATAGCCGCCCCGGCGATTCCCTCCCATAGGAATCCCGGGGCGGTTTCTGTCTTCCGGGACGGCAAATTTTGCAAAGGCATGAACAAAGTGGCGCAGCGGAAGTTTTAATATCTGAGGGATGTGCAAAGGGCATTGGTCAGAATCGTCCTCTGTTCCCGGATATGATTTATAAACAAGATGTGTATCAAAAAAAGACTTTGCTTATGTCACGCGTAAAGACAATTTCTCTCGCTATTGCAGGTATGGCTGCATTTGCGTCGCCAATCGCCGCGCAGGATGCGCAGACCCCCGACACCGATGTGTGGTACCGCCTCGTGACGATGTATAACGGCGCGGACGCGCGCCTTGGCAGGTGTGTGCAGTATTTTCCCGAAGGTTCGGCGCATTCCGACATGATATGGTCGGCCGCTCCCGTTGAAGCCACTGATGCCGCATACGACTATCAGTTCTGGCGTTTCGAGCCGTCACCCGATGACCCCAAAGTCTTTGCTCTCGTCTGCAAAGCGGCTCCAGACGGCTACCTCAGCATCGACCCAACCGCGTTCAGCGTAGATGGCCGGTGGAAATATGTCTCCACCTCCGACAGTTCGACCTCCGATGACAAATATGGATTCAAACTCGGCGCGCTCAAGGCCGGGGTGGATTCAGAGACTGGCGAGGTGTATACAGACATCTACACCGACGCAGACGAGGAAGGCCTATTCAGATATATGAATTGCGCCGGTGCTGACCAGGACTACGCCATCAACGTGTCGCGTGCCACGGTGGCCTATGACACCAACGAGTGGGTGTTTAGGCTCTCTCCCCGCAAGCCGGTTTCAGGGCTTGAAGGGGTTGCGGCCGACATGTCCCAAAGCGAAACCGGCCAATCAGCGGTCTATGACCTTTACGGCCGCAAGGTGGCCCATCCCGGCCATGGTATATATGTAGTAGATGGCCGCAAGGTCGTTTACTGACTCGTCAACTGGCGGAATCCAATTTTTTTCAGACGCTGTTTATGGAAAAACAATAGCTGCCATATGAGTCTTGGCAGCGGTGATTTGGACTTGTCCGGGCGCTCCCTATTCCTGTGGGGTGTCCGGACACCTTATGTGTTCGTAAGCCCGGCTTTTTTGTTCCGATTTTTAACATTTGTTTAAATTACTGATACATAGGCGACTGAGGTGGATATTTCGTAAAACTATGTTTTTTTAGCATAAAATTCTTGCTGAAAAATTTGGTGGAATGGAAGAAAGTGCCTAACTTTGCACTCGCTTTTGGGACGGAGGTCCCGCCGGGAACACAAGCCCGGGATTCTCACAGATTGAAATCCTGACAGGCAAGGCCGCGGACGCGAGCCGGCCGCCGAAAAAAAAACTTGAAAAAAAATTCAAGAAAAATTTGGTGGTTTGAAAAATTGTCCGTAACTTTGCAAAGTTTTTCGGCGACTCCGCAACGGAAGTCAATCCGAACGAGCACATTGAAAGATTTACAATAGACATTAAGAGTAGTACAAGAGCTAATAGAAGCACTTTGTCAATTCTCCAAACCCGAGTCGGGTCAACAAGAGGCTCTCCGAGGTCGTCTCTGATTCTGAAAAGAAAAAGAAACAAGATAACAACAACGAAGAGTTTGATCCTGGCTCAGGATGAACGCTAGCGACAGGCTTAACACATGCAAGTCGAGGGGCAGCGGGGTAGGAAGCTTGCTTTCTGCCGCCGGCGACCGGCGCACGGGTGAGTAACACGTATGCAACCTGGCCGTGACAGATGGATAACCGGGAGAAATCCCGCCTAATACAACATAATGCCGGGAGGGGACATCCCCTGCCGGCCAAAGGGGGCGACCCCGGTCACGGATGGGCATGCGGCGCATTAGGTAGTTGGTGGGGCAACGGCCCACCAAGCCGACGATGCGTAGGGGTTCTGAGAGGAAGGTCCCCCACATTGGAACTGAGACACGGTCCAAACTCCTACGGGAGGCAGCAGTGAGGAATATTGGTCAATGGCCGGAAGGCTGAACCAGCCAAGTCGCGTGAGGGAATAAGGCCCTACGGGTCGTAAACCTCTTTTGCCAGGGAGCAATGCCGTCCACGTGTGGACGGAAGGAGAGTACCTGGAGAAAAAGCATCGGCTAACTCCGTGCCAGCAGCCGCGGTAATACGGAGGATGCGAGCGTTATCCGGATTTATTGGGTTTAAAGGGTGCGTAGGCGGGCATTTAAGCCGGCGGTCAAATGTCGGGGCTCAACCCCGGCCTGCCGTCGGAACTGGGTGGCTTGAGTGGGCGAGAAGTATGCGGAATGCGTGGTGTAGCGGTGAAATGCATAGATATCACGCAGAACCCCGATTGCGAAGGCAGCATACCGGC
>Ga0137306_100604_pt1 | contig 46495 bp, 38 predicted proteins | sample Inofroosms_March_FD_97187 | JGI IMG/M metagenome (GOLD analysis project Ga0137306, IMG submission 97187) | Mouse cecal microbial communities from Vienna, Austria - N-Acetylneuraminic and N-Acetylglucosamine D2O microcosms_March | ecosystem: Host-associated > Mammals > Digestive system > Large...
AAACATAGGCAATATGCGGCCTATAGAGACTTTTTCTGCTATATAGCTGTTAAACGCCCGGGTTCTGGATCATCGGCGTGCTGCTGTCGGTCGTATGGGCGTTTATATTTGCGTTTTTTGCCTACGCATTCGCCGGAGAGGATATGATCTGGTTTTACGTTGTGATGGGGCTTGCTTTTATCGGAATGCTGTTTTTACATATCAGGGCAAGAGATTAGAGTTTCACGCATTTTTCCTTGAAATATCCTTTGTTTTATGTATAATAGAAGGCAGTGATTTCACGCATCCCGCAGAAAGCCTTTGCTACGGGGCTTGCACATACGTAACTGCCAAACAATAAATAATACGGAAAATAGAGGATTTCATAATGATTAGTGCAAATAACGTAACACTCCGTTTAGGCAAAAAAGCCTTATTCGAAGATGTCAATATTAAATTTACCGAAGGAAACTGCTACGGCCTGATCGGGGCCAACGGCGCAGGAAAGTCCACCTTTTTGAAGATTCTGTCCGGTCAGTTGGAGCCCAGCAAAGGCGACGTAAGCATTACCCCCGGTCAGCGGCTTTCTTTTTTACAGCAGGACCATTTTAAATATGACGAATATACGGTTCTGGACACCGTGATTATGGGAAACGCCCGGCTCTATGAGATTATGAAGGAAAAGGAAGCCATCTATATGAAAGAGGACTTTTCCGACGAAGACGGCATCAAAGCAGCCGATTTAGAGGCGGAGTTCGCCGCCATGAACGGCTGGGAGGCGGAATCCGACGCCGCCACACTGTTAAACGGCCTGGGCATCGACACCGGCTTCCATTATATGATGATGAAAGACCTGGGCGGCAATGAAAAGGTAAAGGTGCTGCTGGCCCAGGCCCTGTTTGGCAATCCCGATATCCTGCTGCTGGATGAGCCTACCAACCACCTGGATCTGGATGCCATCGCCTGGCTGGAAGAATTCCTGATTAATTTTGACAATACGGTCATCGTGGTTTCCCATGACCGTTATTTCCTGAACAAAGTCTGCACCCAGATCGCCGACATCGACTATGCCAAAATCCAGCTTTATGCCGGCAACTATGATTTCTGGTACGAGTCCAGCCAGCTTATGATTAAGCAAATGAAGGAAGCCAATAAAAAGAAAGAAGAAAAGATCAAAGAGCTACAGGAATTTATCCAGCGGTTCAGCGCCAACGCCTCCAAATCCAAGCAGGCTACCTCCAGGAAACGGGCGCTGGAAAAAATCCAGTTGGACGAAATCCGCCCTTCCAGCCGGAAGTATCCTTACATCGACTTCCGCCCGGAGCGGGAAATCGGCAATGAGGTTCTGGTGGTGGAAAACCTGTCCAAAACCGTGGGCGGGGTCAAGGTGCTGGATAACATTTCCTTCATATTAAATAAAGGAGATAAGGTGGCGTTCATCGGCTCCAATGAACTGGCCAAAACCACTCTGTTCCAGATTCTGGCCGGAGAGATTGAACCGGACGAGGGCACTTATAAGTGGGGCATCACGACTTCCCAGGCCTACTTTGCCAAGGATAACACCCATATTTTTGATTCCGACGACACTATCGTAGACTGGCTGACCCAGTTCTCCCCCGTGAAGGACGCCACCTATGTGCGGGGCTTCCTGGGCAGAATGCTGTTCGCCGGAGACGACGGCGTGAAAAAGCTGAGCGTGCTGTCCGGCGGCGAGCGGGTGCGCTGCCAGTTATCCATGATGATGATCCAGGCCGCCAACTGCCTGATCTTCGACGAACCAACCAACCACCTGGATATGGAATCCATCACGGCATTGAACAACGGCCTGATTAAATTCCCCGGCGTGGTACTGTTCTCCTGCCATGACCATCAGTTTGTGCAGACGACGGCAAACCGAATTATGGAGATTACGGAGACAGGGCTGATTGATAAGATTACCACTTATGACGAGTATCTGGAAAGCGATACGGCGGCCAGGAAGCGGCAGCAGATTGTCAGTGTGAACAGGGAAGAAGACGAGAATTAAAAAAACATGGCGGGGATTACATTCCCCGCCTAATTATTTAACTTATTTTCTTTTTCCTTCTTCATAAGACATTTTATATTCGCCTTGTAATTCTTCAATTCTTTATCATTTGGATTAATAAACAGCGCATAATTGATTAATCCATATAAGTGCTCCAGGTACTTACTGCGTTCTTCTTTTATATACTGCAAATGAGACTGTAAACCGTATTTATTAATATAATATAAATCTTTGCGAATATTTTTTCTGATACTTTTGGCCAACTGCGGTTTATCATTCACAACAATTCCTGTTACTTCCTGCTGCTGCCCCTGTTTACGTACTCTGGTTTTTTCTCCGTTGACCGATAATCTTAACTTCTCTAAACTTTTCTTAACAAAGGCAATCACTTCTTTTTCATCAAAATCTCCGGAAAATGTCATGTCGTCTGCATATCTGGTAAAACGAATTTTAGATTTCTTACAAAACGCTCCTACTTTATAATCAAAATTTTTCAGCAATATATTAGACAATGCCGCACTGGTAGGCGCTCCCTGAGGTAAACTGCCCTCCAGACAACACAGATTTGTCAGCATCATACTGACCGCTTCATTATATCCAGCCTCAATAAATATCTGATACACCATCCAATCTGTTAAGTGATTATAAAAATCCTTTATATCCAGAGACAGTACCTTTTTTTGTCTTCTATGAAAACGAACATTGTCCTTGATTGATTTACCTCTTATATACGCTTTCGCATACGGACTTACCTCAAAACAATATAGTACATTTTCTAAAATCCATCGCTGTATTTCCTTCAGATTCGGAAGCGGTTCGGATATCTCTCTTAATCCTCCGTTCTTTTTGGGAATATGATAGCAATGATAAAAATTAGACGGCGCATTCGACACCGCATACACATAGACAGGATCATATCCCAGCAGTGCGCATAAATGTTTTTGACTAAATACAACCGGAAATTCCTGTTTCCACAGATTTTCTGCATATTCCAGCCAATATTCACAGTATTTTCTGCTTTTATTACTCTTCTGTGCATTTTCAATAAACTTTGACCGGTATTCTATCCATTCCATATTATCACCATTTAAAAGCCTTTGAAACCCCTACGAATAATATCGGCTATTTCTTTTCAGCAGAAAAGAAATAGCAGAGTGATTTTGGAACAAAATCACGACCGTAATACTTGTTCAGGATTTTACTCCTGTAAAATCATGGACAAGTATTACCCCGGCTCGAAATGTCAGTTCCTTAAGGATTAACGACTCGCTAATCCTGCACAAAGGTGCAAAGTCTAGAGAATTTCAAAGGCTATTTAACATATTATCACGGCAAATATATTTCGTCTACCCTTATAGGAGAAATTTTATAATCATTCAATGGTAAAATAGTAAATCCGCTCTTTTTCTTTTTTATCACTTTCCATCTGCCTAATCCGATATCTGTTAATGTCCTCTTTTCCATATTATCAAAACATATTTTTTTTTCTTCTTCCAATTGACGAACCCATTCTATTATTTTCGCATAAGAATACCCTGCTGAAAACAGAGGCACAAGGGAAGAATGTTTCTTAATGGTATCCAATATCAAAAATTCTGTTGATTCTTTCATTCTAACTCCTGATTACTTTTACATTTCCTTTTCTTACAAAAGGTGCATATGTATTATTTTTATGTTCATACCAATATACCGGAAATGTATTATTCGGCGTTTTCATCATTGCGACCAGACTTTCCGTATCCGCATATCCCAACTGCATTCCTCTGGGTGCATGCAAATATGTACTGATTTTTTTCATTATATCCATTTTTTGTTTTGCTTCTTCTTCCGGATATACATCGGTGATCGCTTTTTTTCTTGTCACTGCAGCAAACACCGGGATTTTTTCTTTATTAATATTCTTAATTCCCTCCTCCTGTGCCACTAATGCAACAATATAGATTTTCTCATCCATATTACACAAGGCTTTCAAGTAATCCAGACATTCGATCGCTGTCTCACCGCTTCCTATAAAATCATCAATCAAAATCAATCCGCCAATTCTATCCTCGTGTGCTTTTAGTATCGCGGGCGACTCGCAAATGCGAATTTGTCCTTCCTGAAATTCCGGGTATGTACGCATTAATATACTTTGACACATATATAACATGAATATACTGCTTTTCAATTTTCCGAAATCTCTCTCCGGCAATAATGGACATATGTATATATTTTTACTTTTCTTCCACTTATCACTTTCAAATAACTTCTTTAATGCTGTCAGCAAATATTCCTCATACATACTGGATGTCACCCATAGAAATCCACCTGTAAGTTCAATCACCAGATCCCGTTCCTCATCATTTTCCAATTCTGCCAGCCGACTGCAAAATCTATCAAATACCGAGTAATCACTGTTCTCCTGTAATGTCCATTCTTTGGATTTAAAAATCTCATATAATTTTGTTACATAATTATCCGAAAGTACCTTCTTACCTAACATCAAAACGGCCCTTTTCAGCAAAAATACCAAACACTTTATGTATCATGCCCACATATACATATTTTCCCTTTTTTATATATTACCATATAACTGCCTATTATTCCATAGGAAAATTAAATTATTTTCCTTTTTATAAAAATCAAGCACATCAATAAACCGACGTTTTTGATGTGCTTGATTTGATAAAAATGACCTGACAGGCAAATCCTCCTACCGCAGTTGTCCCAGCCGCTCTTTTACCTGTTCCATCATCTGAGCGTATTTCGCCTGTTTCTCTTTTTCCTCTTTAATCTTGGCCTCCGGCGCTTTCGAAATAAACTTCTCATTGTTCAGCATCCCGTTCACCCTGGCCAGCTCTTTCTCCAGACGCTGTTTTTCCTTTTCCAGCCGCTCGATTTCCTTGCTGATATCCACCAGCTCCGCAAAGGGCATATAAATCACCGCGTCGCTGATCACCGCCGAAACCGCGTCGTCAGCGATTCCTTCCCGGTTCTCCTGCACCAGCACCTCGCCGGCATAGCCCAACACGCCGAAGAACAGTTTTCCGTCCTCAAAAATCTTCCGGATTTCCTGCTTTTCGGAAACCACATATACGGTGGCCTTTTTGCTGGGCGGCACATTCATGGAGCTGCGCACGTTCCGGATGCCCCGCACCGCTTCCTTTATGGTCTCGATGGCAGTTTCCTCTGCGGCAAAGTCCCACTCCTCTTTATATTCCGGCCAGCGGGAAATCATAATAGATTCTTCCGTTTCCTGCAGGTTGCAGAAAATTTCCTCGGTGATAAAAGGCATAAAAGGATGCAGAAGCTTCAAAGACTGAATCAGCACAGTCTTTAACGTCCAAAGCGCCGCCGCCTTCGTCTCATCGGTATCGCTGTACAGACGGGGCTTCACCATCTCAATATACCAGTCGCAGAATTCCTCCCAGATAAAATCATAAACCTTCTGCAGCGCGATACCCAGCTCATACTTGTCCATATTTTCCGTCACGTCTTTTGCCAGACGGTTTCCCTTGGACAGTATCCAGCGATCCGCGTCGATCAGCGCGTCCAAATTGACCGGCTCATCTGTGTCATTCATATTCATCATAATAAACCGGGAAGCGTTCCACACCTTATTGGCAAAATTTCTGCTGGCTTCCACCCGCTCCCAGTAAAAACGCATATCGTTGCCCGGTGCGTTTCCGGTCATCAATGTCATGCGCAGAGCGTCGGCGCCGTATTTGTCGATCACCTCTAAGGGATCAATGCCGTTGCCCAGAGACTTGCTCATCTTTCTGCCCTGAGAATCTCTCACAAGACCATGAATCAGTACCGTGTGGAACGGCTCCTTCCCGGTCTGCTCAAGCCCGGAGAATACCATTCGGATCACCCAGAAGAAAATAATATCATAGCCTGTCACCAGCACATCCGTAGGATAGAAGTAATCCAGGTCTTCCGTCTGCTCCGGCCAGCCCAATGTGGAGAAGGGCCACAGAGCGGAGCTGAACCAGGTATCCAGCGTATCCTCATCCTGGGTCAGATGGGCGCAGCCGCATTTCGGACATTTTTCCGGCATTTCCTTTGCCACCACCGTCTCGCCGCACTGATCGCAGTGATAGGCGGGAATCCGGTGCCCCCACCACAACTGCCGGGAAATACACCAGTCCCGGATGCTTTCCAGCCAGTGGAGATACGTCTTTCCGAAGCTCTCCGGCACAAATTTCAGACGGCCGCTTTTCAAAGCCTCAATGGCGGGCTTTGCCATCTCATCCATGCGCACGAACCACTGCGGCTTCACCATAGGCTCTACCGTGGTTTTGCACCGGTCATGGGTTCCCACGTTATGGGAATGAGGTTCTACTTTTACCAGCAGGCCCAGTTCTTCCAGCTTCGCCACAATCTTTTTTCTGGCCTCATACCGGTCCATTCCGGCATATTCGCCGCCGTTTTCATTGATGGTGGCGTCGTCGTTCATCACATTGATAATCGGCAGGTCATGGCGTTTTCCCACCTCAAAATCGTTGGGGTCATGGGCGGGGGTGATCTTTACCACGCCGGTGCCGAACTCCATATCCACATATTCGTCGGCCACCACCGGAATCTCCCGGCTGACGATGGGCAGGATCACGGTTTTTCCGATCAGATGCTGATACCGTTTATCGTCGGGATGCACGGCCACGGCGGTATCTCCCAGCATGGTTTCCGGGCGGGTGGTGGCGATCTCCACAAATTCACCGGTTCCGGCAATGGGGTAGTTGATATGCCAGAAATGCCCGTCCTGCTCCTGGTGCTCCACCTCGGCGTCGGAGATGGACGTCTGGCATACCGGGCACCAGTTGATAATTCTGGAACCTTTATAGATATAGCCTTTCTCATACAATTTTACAAATACTTCCATAACAGCTTTGGAACAGCCCTCATCCATGGTAAACCGCTCTCTGTCCCAGTCCGCCGAAGATCCCATTTTGTGCAGCTGGCTGACGATACGGCCGCCGTACTCTTTCCGCCATTCCCAGGCACGTTCCAGAAATTTCTCCCGGCCAAGCTCGGCCTTGTCGATGCCTTCGGCTTTCAGCTTTTCCGTGATTTTCACCTCAGTGGCAATGCTGGCATGATCGGTTCCCGGCTGCCAGAGCGCCTCATATCCCTGCATCCGCTTGTAACGGATCAGAATATCCTGCATCGTATTGTCCAGGGCATGGCCCATGTGAAGCTGGCCGGTGATGTTGGGCGGCGGCATCACGATAGTAAAGGGCTTTTTCTTTTTGTCTGCCTTCGCGGCGAAATACTTCCGGTTCAGCCATTTTTCATACAGACGGCCTTCGATCTGCTGCGGGTCATAAGTTTTTTCCAGTTCTTTTTTCATAACAGTCTCCTTTTTTTAATTTCGTTCTGCCGCATAGCGAATAAGAATCCTGCTTTGCAGGATTCTGCGCCGCAAACGTGTCGCTTTCAAGCGACAATTTCCTCTGCGTTTACGTGTGCATCCTTGCGGAGCGTTTTGTATCATAGAAAAGTTCATAGAACTTTCCTAATGATACAAAAAACGCCCTCCGCCGACATCTCCTGTCGGCAAAGGGCGTGAAACACGCGGTACCACCTTTATTTATCACTTAACGGGTCTTTTCATTCAACCCTGCGCCCGATAACGGGGGCCGGCCGTGGCTGACTACTCTCCCACCCGCCGTATACCGTCGGAGGATTTCGCAAGTCCGGTTCGAGAGCTACCTTCGGACCGGCGCATCCCGGATTCCCTTTCAGCCTGGGGGATTCCTCTCTTTTGGCGCGGAACAGTCCTAATCTTCTCTGTCATTACCTTTTTCAATCTGTTTTCATCTTATCCCAGACAGGGTTTTTTGTCAAGATTTTTCATTACATTTTCCTTATTTTCACAGGCCTGCGTTTGATTTCCGGCACCTTATCTGCCTGTTTTGCCGCCTCACCAAAATGCGTTACTGCGGCCGCGCATTTTCCAAACGCACGGACAAAGCGTGTATAAAATCACATAATTCTAAGGAAAAATTTAATATCCTGTCTCCATTTATTTGTTTCATTTACTCTTTATTTTTTAACTTATGATAATATTTTATCATTCTTTTTATTACATTCTGGTATGATATATTATGTATATTCGCTTCCTCTACTATCTCATTAAATAAATCTATATCTTCGCTGCTGAAAACAAGATCCAGTTTCTTTTCTTTTACCCCCGCAATATGCTGATATTCTTCCGGATACGCATAATAACATGTTCTGCACATATCAATATTTTTCTCAGTCCAATTGGAACAATGCTCACAGGCCCATGATTTATCTCTATTGGCAGACGGTGATAAAAGCATAAAATAATCGGTATTCAGCATATCTCTTGGATCCCCGCCTATTTCGTAAGGAACCCGATGATCCGGTTGCAATAATCTTGCCGGATATTCTTCTCCATATAAATGACATTTAGCCCCATACCGGTCAATTAACGCATTTTTCAATTTTTCCGTAATCTGAGTTCGCCCCGATACTTTTGACAATTGGTTCCTTTTCTTTGCCGTTTCCCAATCTCCAAATTTATAAGCAGCAATGGTTTTCCCGCTGCTGTCCTTAATTTTACATGTATCCAATGGGATTCCCAATTCTCTTACATCCCTGGCCGCTCTTGGAGCATGTTCACTCCATTATCCGAAACAAAGCTCCAATTGTACACATTCATCATGTTTACTTCTTAAATTTTCACTTGTATACAAAGACTCGTATGTTATTTCTTTTTTTCCATTAAGCGTTGCCTGCGCTGATAATCCGGCATTAATGTATATATGATTCAAATGAAGTTCCTCAGGAAGACTCTTTCCTATTATTTTATCCCCTGTCCTGCCATCATAACTTACAATAAAATCTATACCGCGATTATTTAGCTTTACAAGTTCCGCTACAAATTCCTCAAAGTCCACGCCTTGTATATAACGATTATCTCTTGGATTAACTCTGTTTGAAGTACCCTGATACGGAGGATCCATATAAACCAGATCTCCCGGCTTTGTCAATGCTAAAATCTCTTTATAATCTTTACTTGTAAAATATGTTTTTCCTCTCAGCAATCTTGATATTTTAAAAGCATTATCGGATATGATTTGAGGTCTTGTTCCATATCTTCTTTTATCACAGGATTGATTGAACTCGCCGCGGACATTATAACGAACGGCGCCTTTAACCACTCTTGCCAGCAAAAACAGCATTCTGGCAGAATCTTTCATTCCGCAATTAAATTCTTCTCTGACTTTGTAAAAATAATCTATATGATTCAGATCAGTTTGAAACTGTCCTTCCCATATATCCGAATACCCGCTTGCTAATCTTTCAGGTGAATTCACACATTCTTCCATCATTTTTATCAGCGGTTCATTTATATCATTAACCCAAAACTTATTACACTTGTTTTCGGCTGCCGCCAAAATTGATACAGCGCACGTTCCTGAAAATGGTTCTACTAACCTGTCAATCTTATCCGGAAAGAATTTTATAATCTCAGGAGCAATCACTCTTTTGCTTCCCTGATATTGAACCAAATGCGGCACTTTCATTATAGTCTCCTCAATTCAAGACAATATTGCTTTTTCTATTACCATAGTATACCTGAAAAGGGATGCTTCTTCAATCAAAAATTATCGACCGCACCTTTTCCCGCAGCTCCAGCACCTTTGAAGGGCTGACCGACAGTTCGTCCACCCCATATTCCAGAAACAGCTCTGTCAGCGCAGGGTCCCCTGCCAGCTCGCCGCAGATTCCGCACCGGATGCCTTCCCGGCGCGCGTTTTCTGCCGTTATCCGGATCATTTCCAGCACCGCCGGATGATGGGGATCAAAAAACCGTCCGAATTCCGGATTCTGGCGGTCCATGGCCAGCGTATACTGGGTCAGGTCATTGGTTCCCACGGAAAAAAACGATACATGCTTTGCCAGGCTCCGGCTGATCATAACCGCCGCCGGCGTTTCGATCATCACCCCCAGCTCCGCCTGATCCGAAAATGGAATCCCTTCTTCCCTCAGTTCCTCCCGTACCGATTTACAGTGTTCCGCCGCCTCCACAAGCTCCCACTCGGAAGCAATCATGGGAAACATAATCCCTATGGGCCCCAGAGCACCGGCCCTGTACAAAGCCCGAAGCTGGGTTCGAAACAGCGCCGGACGGGTCAGACAGATCCGAATCGCCCGGATGCCCAAGGCCGGATTTTCTTCCGCCGGAAGCTGAAAATAGTCCGCCCGTTTATCCGCGCCGATATCCAGCGTCCGAAAGATCACCCGGCGGCCCTGCATACGTTCTACCACGCTCTTATAAATTCGAAACTGGGTTTCCTCGTCCGGATAATCGGAACTGTCCAGATAAAGAAATTCCGTGCGGAACAGACCGATTCCCTCCGCATCCTGCTCCATGGCAAGCTCCGCCTCCTCCGGGCCGCCAATATTGGCATAGATCCTGACCTCTCTGCCGTCCCGCGTAACGGACGGCAGCCCTTTCAGCCGCTCCAGCCGCTCTTTCCGCGCCCTTTCTTCTTCTATTTTTTCACAAAACCGTGCCTGCGTTTCCTGATCCGGAGAAAAACAGACCGTGCCCGTTGTGCCGTCTGCCGCCGCCCGCGTACCGTTTTCCACTTCCAAAAGCTCCGGTCCCAGCGCCGCCACGGCAGGAATGCCCATGGTACGGGCCAGAATCGCCGTATGTGAATTCGCGGAACCTTTCGCGGTCAGAAATGCCAGGATCCGGCTTTTGTCCAGCCTGACCGTCTCGCTTGGCGTCAGATCCTCCGCCGCCAGAATCACAGGACAGTCAGACACAGGTGTGAACTCACCCAAATCTTCCCCATTGCCCCCTGACAGAAACGACAAAAGCTGCCGGGTAATGTCCTCCACATCCGCGGCCCGCGCCCGCATATAATCATCATCCATCTGGCTGAACATATCCGCAATCTGTTTTCCCGCCTGATCTACCGCCCATTCCGCGCTCCATTGTTCCAGTCCTTCCTGAACGCAGTCCAGATATTCTTCATCCTCCAGCATCATGCGATGAATCTCAAAAACCTGCGCGCTTTCCTCGCCGGCACGGCTGACCGCCATTTCATATAAACCGGACAGCCGCGCCATGGCAAGCTGTCTGGCCGTCTCAAACCGTCCCCGTTCTTCATCGTAACCGGCGGACTGTTTCCGGCATATCTCATACTGTTTTTTTCGAATCACATAAACCGGGCCTTCCGCAATGCCGCCGCTGGCCCCAATCCCCTGCAACAATTTCATATCCCACTCCCATGCTTTATTCTCACTGCACACCAATTCATTTTATGCACAAAATGGCCGGTTGTAAACATCTTTCCGATATTTAAAACCTGGCCATTTTACCAAAACTTATTCAAAATTACCGCACCATCTCCCGGTATTCCTGCTTCCACTCCGTCAGAATCCGCTCTGTCTCGTCTTTTTTCTGGTACCGTTCCTTTTTCATGGCGCTGTCGATCCGGCGCACCTGCGGGGAATTGGCCGCCTGTTTGTCATAAACGTCGTATTCTTCCCGCCACCGGTACTGCTGCTGTGCCGGAATCAAAAGAGAAATTTCATCCGAAAACACCACGCCCGGTTCCAGCAGCCGAAGATAAAACAGCTCCTTTAAAATATCCGAGTCCTGTAACAAGCCATAAGCCCGCACCAGACTGTCCGCCGCCTCCTGCATCCAGAACATGCCGATCTGGGCCAGCCCCCGGTTATGCCACAGCTTGCCCATAATTTCCCTGGGAACCGTCCATTCCTTTTCCTGTTCCAAAATATGGTCGTAAATCTCAATGGCTTTTGGATAATGCTTCTGCCGCACCATATAATCCGCCCGGCTTTTCAGAAGGTCATAGGGTCTGGCCTGCTCTTTTTCTTCCAGGCGGGCACGGAATTCTTCCAGTTCCTCCGGGCCGTAATAGTCCACCGCCTGCATAATCACCAGCAAAAGCTGAGAAGTGGACATCTTCCCCTTCCATTTGGACAGCTTTCTGGGCAGCTCGTCCATGCCCAGTTCCGTTTCCAGAAAACGAATCAGCCGGTCATTTACAAAGCCGTCGTCGATCATCATCAGATTATTATAAATATAGTAGCACAACTCCTGCTCCGAATAAATATGAAGACCAGCCTCCTGTATATAATAAGGTTTTTTTGCCAGCGGCCGGCCGCATACAATAAAACCGCTCATCCTTCGCATCCTTTCTATACCAAAAATCAATTCTGCCGTTTACAACGAAATTTACAACGCAAAAAACTGTTTAATCTCCTGTCCGCAGGAAGGAAACAACTCTCCGAATCCTTTGTCAATCACCCGCACCATCATGGAATTTTCCTCCACAAAGGCAAAAATCAGTTCCAGTCTTGTAGTTCTGGGCGGCCTTTTGGGAAACAGATCCAGGGAAAGGGTCCAGATCTTCTCCTCCGGTGAACCGATGGTCTGGACCTGAAAATGAATCTGGTCCTCCTGGTCCACAATCAGCTCCGCATCGGCCCTGGCCTCATACCAGTTGCTGCCTGCTGCGGCCACCACCAACTGGCAGCTTTTTCCCCGGTGCAGCACTTCCATGGTGATCGTGGAGGAAATCCGTCCCTCGCACAGACAGATATAGGGATAAGCCGTCTCCGGCCTGGTGTGGTCCCAGGCAATATAGGCCGCCCCCTGGGCAAACAGGTTCTGGCCGGCAAACACCCGCCGTCCCATACACAGCAGCTTTAAGGATTCCGGCGCCCAGTCCGTCTGCTGAAAGCCCTTTCCGGTGAGATAAACAGAATGAACAACTTTCTTTCCAAGCATTCTCTGGGCGCAGGCACAGACAATGGAATCCGCCAGCTTCATCCCTGATTCATGCTCCAGAATATCCAGGCTGAAACTTTCTTCCAGCTCCTCGTGAATACCCTCGATAATCTGGGGCGTTCTCCCCCGTACCACGCGCATCTCATAATAGTGAAAACCGGATTCCGTCAGATCAAACAGACAACTGGTATGCTGCGGCGCACTGCCGCCGCGTCCCATTACATAATAAAGATATGCCTCCGTATGGCTGACAATATGGATGGCATCCCTGGGAATCTCCAGACGGTCTGCGATCTTTACCAGCAGATCCATCAGAACCGGTTCCAGCTTCTGTACCGTGAACACAAGCTGCATAATTCTGGAATCCTTATCATTTAAAATCAGCTCCAGCAGCTTGCCGATAAAACATTCCAGCAGCTCTGCCGCCGTATATTTCCGTTCCTCCATTGTGGCCGTCCCGGACTTCACCGCCAGACTGACCAGCCGGTCAACAATGATCCCATCTCCCAAAAGGGCCTGATGGTATGCCTCCTGACCGATAAACCACTGGTCACTTCCCTTCTTTTTGCACAGGATCGTCGGGACGAGACAGAGCTGCTCATCCTGATTTGCCGAAAAAGCCTCCGCACCGGAAGTTTTTCGATTGTAATAACTTAACTGGCTGTAATCGTCACACAGATCAATGCCAAGACACCAGTTTTTCATCCATGCTCTCCTATTAGAGTTCCGCAACTTCCCTCCCAAGCCCCCCTGATCTGGGAGTATTTCCAGCCACTAATGTGTCTGTAAATCCTCCCGGGGGCTTGTACGGTCCGTTGCTGGTTTTAGAGTTCCGCAACTTCCCTCCCAAGCCCCTTGATCCTGGGAGTATTTCCAGCCACTAACGTGTCTGTAAATCCTCCCGGGGGCTTGTACGGTCCGTTGCTGGTTTTCAGAGTTCCGCAGCAAAAATTTATAACAGCCGAAACAGCCGGCCTGACAGCTCCAGTCTCTTTCCGTACTCCAGCATTTGGCGTTCCAGCTCCGCGTCCTGCGCCTCTGCTGCGGCCAGCAGCCGGTTAATGGCCTGATACCTGGTCATGACGCCGCCTCCCGCATCCGCCTTTTCGGCGTTTCGCTCTGTCAATGCCGCTGTATCGGAAATATCAACCGTCAGTGTGCCCGATGCCGCCGCCTGCTTCTGCTCTTTGTCCCTGTAAATCTCATATTCCGCCTGCTCCCCGTAAAACAGCGTCACCTCATAAGTAAAGATCCCCTGAAAGACATGAACCATCTTTCCCTGAATCGGCGGGGCCGCCGCCGGCAGAATCTGTATCCGGATATTCAGCCGCTCCCCCTCCTCTGCCTGATACTCTGCCAGATACCGGTTTTCCATCCATGTCAGGCATCCTGCTTTCGCCGATAAGCCGGGAAAATGAGCAAATATCATTCCTTTTTCCGTAAACCGTTCCATATACAGCCGGCACAATTCCTTCTGTCGTTCATTTAATTCCGGCAGGCTGTCATAATAACGAGTCATGGCAAGAGACTCGATCAGACTGGGCCTGCGGGGCTCCCCTCTGTCTCCTGCCTTCTGCTCCATATACCAGGCCGTTTCCTGCGGCAGCTCCCACATCCTTCTGACATATCCCCAGGACTTCAATACAAAATAGGCATCCCGCAGCGCAGAATCCACAGTCCCCTGCTTCATATAGATAAAAAACACCTGATCCACCCACTGCCCGTTTCTGACAAAAATCAGTTGGGCCAGCAGCCGTTCCGGCAGATCCCACAGGTTGACATGACTGTTCTTTGACACCTCCAGAATGCTGTACATCCGCTCGCTGCTGCCGTTATAATACTGGCAGAGATATTCCAGAATCACATTGTCCAGCTTATCTTCAATAAACAGATGATGGGTCAGACGGATCAGATAATCATTAAATCCGCCGTACCGCTCGATAATATAATGACACAGCTTTAACAGTCTGCCGGGCCGGATATCCCGATAGCCATAATTTTCCACGATCTGATAAGCTTCTTCATAATACCCTTTTGTCACCAAAAGTTCAAGCAAAAGTTTCCTGGCATCCCCGTCTAATATGGCGGGATCGGCCACAGCCGCAAAATTGTCGCACTTTTCCTGAAAAGGAAGACTCAGATAATACTGAATGCCGATCAGCGTCAGCTTTCTGCGAAACAGATCCCGCAGTTTCTTCTCCGACACCCCCCGTTCCAGAATCCATACGTCCTCCCGGCTCACCTGGCCGCTGTCATAGATGGCCCGCAGCCGGTTGTAAAAATATTCCGGCTGGCTCTGATCCACCTGGAAACAGGCCTGCAGAAGATCGTCACAGTCTTCCATCAGCGGTTCCAGCCTGCATGGAATCTGACCGTAACGGTTCCCGTACCCGTCCTGGAAAATCATGCGGAAATGGTCGCCGTACACCGGCACGCAGGCTTTCTGCTCCCGCAGGGCAAACCGCATCTCATCCCTTCTGTCCTCATAGCAGAAAATCACATGGGTGATCTCCGGATTCTCGCAGGAAAATTCCCTGGCGCAGAGCATGGCCGGAAAGATTTTTCCCGCCCGCTCATCCAGCATTTCCGGATAGATCAGTTCCCGGTAAATCCGCGACAGCTCCCTGCTGATCCTGCCTTTCAGCATCTGGTCCACCGCAAAGACTTCCATTTCTTTGGCATAGGACTGATAAATATCCTGCATCCTTCCCTTATTCTGTATAATATTCAGATACAGCCGGGTCCTGGCCTCATGGTCGGCAGGCTGCTGATACGAAAAATACAAAAGAAGGGGCCTGGGCAGAGGACCCTCAAACGCGGAAGGCATCGTATACAGGTAATAATCGTAAAGCCGGGTCAGTTTAAGCTCCTGTCTGACCCCTTCCTGATAATAATCAAAACATTCCGGCTCTCTCTGGTCTGATTTTATCATCAGGCTTAACACACCGGACAGCAGTTCCTTCGTTTTATATTTCCGATACAGGCTTTTCAGCAGTTCCAGCTCCCGGAAACCGGCATTCTTCTTTTTCATGGCCAGCGCGGCCGTACCGTCTGCCAGCCGTTTGGTCATCAGCCCCTGGCGGATGCCAAACCAGAGCGCCGCCATCGTAAGCTCGTCCAGGAAACGCAGCAGCCGTTCATCCTCCCGCAGCGTGAAATATGCCGCCAGATAAAGCCAGGGACTTCGGCATCCCCTTTCATAATAAGTGCGGATCTTTTCCCAGCGCATGGCCGGATGGTCCGACTGACTGCGGTCGTTCAGAATCAGCAGAAGCAAAACCGCCGGGTCCGACAGCCCGTCGCCGTCATACTTTTTCAGAATAACATTCAGCGTCGTTCCGCTTTCTTCTCCCTCTCCCAGCAGCTTTTTCCCGTACAGATAAAGACAATAATTTCCCGGCTCCTCAATCCGCCACATCAGCACGTCGTCAGTCACGGAATCCAGAAGCCGCCGCCCTTCCTCCGGCTCCCACTGGGAAGCCGCGATGCACTGAAACAGGGTAATCCGTATATCCGGTGTTTCCTCTCCGTAATCGCCGGTTAAACGCCCGTAAGCCATTTTCAGTTTCTGATAGGCTGCCTCCGTGACCAGCCGTTCCCGGTGACTCTGATAGCGCAGGCCGGCCTCTGCAAGAAAGGTGCGAAGATAGGCAAGCCGCAGCTTCTCTTTTCCTGCTTCGCTGATTTTCCGCTCACCCTTATAGACCGTAATTGGAATCTGAAACCGGTACAGCAGAGAGCTGATCGTGATACGGCCCGTATTTTTCCCCGTATAAAGCTTCCGGCCCAGTATGCGGTAAGAGATTCTGGTCTGCTTTCCGGTGAAATCGTCGTCCGTTATGGTGTTTTTTTCCAGACTGATAAATTCGCCTTCCGCCTTGATCTGCAGTTTCAGATATCCCCGCCCGCTGCGCTCAATCAGAATGCCGTCTTCCGTTTCCTCATCGCTCTTTAAACGGCAGACCCGTTCTTCCTCATTCACGGTCAGCGATACCCGCTCTTTGCCCCCTGACGCCACCAGAAATTCTTCCATTCCTGCCTGTCTGTCATTTTGGAACCGCAGCCCGTCGTACAGGCTGCACAATCCCAGATCCTGCATAAAAGGCAGCGCCGGAAACCTACCGGAATCAAAAATACGCAGCGCCTCGTCGCGGGAACCGGAAGCAAAGGAAGCAAACTGCTCCAGCAGATCAAAGGACTCCCCCAGAGCCATGGTCTGGGAAAAGGTAAACTGATAGGGCAAATCATACTCCCCGCCCGTACACACAATATGAAAACGTCCTTTGATCACGGCGGCCTGGTGGGTATACTCCTCTCTGATCTGATAATCCAGAACAGCCCCTGTCCCGGCAAACTGACTGTTCTTCAATTCCACCCGATAGTCAGAAGAATACACCAGCCCTTTCACCGGCTCCTGTTCTTCGCAGAGCAGATGAACGATACCCGTCACCCCCTTGCCGCAGGGACGGACTTCTTCAATCGCTTCGGGATGAAACCCCAGCCTGTACCCCTGCTGCGAAATCTCTCCCTTAGCTATTTTTTTTATATACTCTCTCAAAAATATCACCAGACTTTCATCGACGGTTGATCTCTGCCTTTAATCATACTATACTTTCCGCAAAATTTCGACGGGAAATCCGCAATTTATCAAATAAATTTTAAAAACCGTCACAAAATCCTCTGGTAAAAACGGGACGGGTGCTGTATGATTAATAACATAAATTACAGAAAGAATCAGGTTCAATATGGATTTATTTGACTATATGCGAGAAATGAAACAGGAAAACGAAGCGCCGCTTGCCTCCCGCCTCCGCCCCAGAACGCTGGATGAAGTGGTGGGCCAGCAGCATATTATCGGAAAAAACACCCTGCTGTACCGGGCCATTGCCGCGGACCAGCTCAGTTCCATTATCCTCTACGGGCCGCCGGGAACCGGAAAGACCACCCTGGCCAAAGTGATTGCCAACACCACAAAAGGAAATTTTACCCAGATCAACGCCACAGGTGCAGGCAAAAAAGATATGGAGGCCGTGGTCAGCCAGGCGAAAGACGCGCTGGGCATGTACGGCACAAAAACCATTCTGTTTATTGATGAAATCCACCGGTTTAACAAAGGCCAGCAGGACTACCTGCTGCCATTTGTGGAAGACGGAACACTGGTGCTGATCGGCGCCACCACCGAGAACCCCTACTTTGAAGTGAACGGCGCGCTGCTCTCCCGCTCCGTTATTTTTGAGCTGAAACCTTTAAGCAGAGAAGATATCCGGGAACTGCTGCGCCGGGCCGCCGCCGATCCCACACGGGGCATGGGCAGTTATCATCCGGTTCTTCATGAGGATGCCGCCGACTTTCTGGCCGATGTCAGCGGCGGAGACGCCAGATCAGCTTTAAATGCTCTGGAGCTGGCAGTTCTGACTACGCCGAAAAATGCTGACGGACAGGTTCACATTACCCTGGACGTGGCCCAGGAATGCATCCAGCGGCGGGCAGTCCGTTATGACCGGCAGGGAGACAACCATTATGACACGATTTCTGCTTTTATCAAAAGCATGCGCGGCTCCGACCCGGATGCCGCCGTCTATTACCTGGCCCGGATGCTGTACGCCGGCGAAGATGTCAAATTCATTGCCCGCCGGATCATGATCTGTGCCTCCGAGGACGTGGGAAATGCCGATCCCCAGGCTTTGCAGGTGGCCGTCAGCGCCTCCCTGGCCGTGGAACGGGTAGGCATGCCGGAAGCCCAGATTATTCTGGCTCAGGCCGTCTCCTATGTGGCCTGCGCGCCCAAAAGCAATTCGGCGGTTATGGCCATCAGCAAAGCCATGCATTCCGTAAAAACCCAGAAGATCAGCACCGTCCCGCCTCATCTTCAGGACGCCCACTACAAAGGCTCCTCCGATCTGGGACGGGGAACCGGGTATCTCTACGCCCATTCCTTCCCGAACCATTATGTAAAGCAGCAGTATCTGCCGGACGAGGTGGCAGGAGAGCGGTTTTATGAGCCCTCCGAAATGGGGTATGAGAAAGAGATCCGGGCGCATCTGGAAAAGATAAGGAGGGAAGCGGATATCAATCCAGAATAATCTCATCCACCGTCACAAACTCATACCCTTCCGCCTGCATCTGATCCACGATCTCCAGCGCCGCGTCTACGGAAGTGCCGTATACGTCATGCAGGAGGATAATGTCGCCGTCCCGTGCATTTTTAAGGATTCTTTTGACTACGGTTTCCGTATTTTTCACCTTCCAGTCCACCGGGTCCACGTCCCATAAAACGGCGGTCATATCCACTTCCTCCTGCAGCTCTTTGCTCCATTCGCCAAAAGGCGGGCGGATATACACCGGCGTCTGCCCCGTGATCTGGCTGATTATCTGGTTGCTTTGGCGGATCTGTTCCAATGCCTTATCATAGGTCTGGTGGTTTAACTGTACATGATCCATCGTATGGTTGCCGATCAGATGCCCTTCATCGGCCATTCGTTTTACCAGATCAGGGTATTTGTCGGCGCTTTTTCCTATCAAAAAAAAGGTTGCTTTCACATTCCGCTCTTTCAGACCGTCCAGCAGCCGTTCCGTATAAACGGGATGAGGACCGTCGTCAAATGTGAGGGCAACCATTTTCCGGTCGGCATAATCCTCCGGGGAGGACACAGACAGACTGCGGGCTCCTCCCTGAAAGCCCCACAGAATGAGGCAGGCAGAAACCAGCAGCGTAATTCCAAATAAATATTTCCGGACAGACATCGCGCACCTGCACAGATTGCTTTGCTGTTATTATATGCAGGGGGTGGGGCGGATATGAAAAAGCAATGATCTCAGCAAAAGAGTGTAAAAAATCCTGTGTTTGTGAAAAATGGAAATCCCTAATATGAATTAGATATATAAAATCTTGCAGTCAATTTCAGAAATTTTTTGTAGTCAGCCTGTTATACCAGGCTATCATATTCCCACTTTTATACAGCCCATTCATTACTTCATCACAGTTACCACATTTATATCATTGTTTTTATACGGACTCCACCTACACCCAGTCTCTGAAATAAAGCTGATCTTTTTATGGAAAAATTAAGAACAAAACCTTGTTAATAATATTGGCTCTAATAATCTTTTTTAGTCATCATTAAAATTTTTTTCGATTTTTTTTCTCTTTTCTGAAATATTTCCTTTTCTTAAACGTTACTATATAGGCGCGAAAATTCAAATTTATAGTAATATTTTGAAGAAATTTGTAAAAAGGACCAGAAATAGTTCCATATTTTTTTATTTTATTAATAAAATGATAAATGAACTCTGAATGGTTCAAAGAGGGATGAAAATTGGAACAGAAGATTAAACAGGACGAAAAAGGAAATCTTGGAAGAAATATCAGAGAGGCGCGGCTGGCAATGGGGATAGGGCAGACGGACCTTGTTCGTTTGCTGGATCTGCAAGGAGTTCCGATTACCAGGGAAAGTCTCGTAAAAATAGAACGGGGAATCCAGCATGTACAGGTAAAACAGTTGAAAGCCATCAAAAAGGCGTTGGATATCACATATGAACAATTGTTTGAATAATGTCGAACAGAAAATTTCCGAATATATACACTATTATGTAATAGCAAAATCAGAGCTAAAAAAGGTATAAAAATCCTGTATCTGTAAAAAATGAAAATCTCTAACAAGAATTGAATATGTAAAATAAGAGTGTAAAAAATCCTAGAGGGTGTAAAAAATCTTGTGTCTATGAAAAATGAAAATTTCCGATAAGAATTAGATATGTAAAATTTTGCAGTTAATTTATTCTATCTGATTATTGCATTTCCATTTTTATACGGTTTATTCATTTTTTATCAGTTTTTGCACCGCAATTACGGCATTTATATTATTACTCTTTATGCGGGGTCTGCCCATGGGCTACACCCGACCTCCGGAATAAGACTGGTTTTTCCTGGAAATAATATAAATGCCGACGGATAAGACCGGGGTTAATTTGCTGTTTTGCTTCCGCCCATCCTTTCTGATTTAGACAGGTATTCCGGCTTTCACTACCAATATTTTTACGCTTTCGATTATGACAAATTGATTTTCACTCATATGGATTTCATACTTGATTTGATTAAAATAAACTATTCTAAATATTTCCAACACATTCTGATTTTAATATTAGATTTTACAAAAATCTTCCTTTAAATTTATCAATTTGCCATAACCTCAGATGTCAATTGATTTCAACAGGAACAACCTTATATCCTCATTTGAAATATCCTTTTAACTATCAATATATACTTTTTTAATGTCAACTTGTATATTATATCTCATTTTTTTCACTTCATTAATATTTTTATTACCACAAATTTATTCCATAGTATCAATATAACCATCATCAGTATAGATTCTTCCATTGGAACCAGTAGGAGACTCAAAACCGATTATTGGAGTATTTAGCGGGATCCCTTTCTCCTTTAGTTTTTTTATCTGTTTATATCCACCTATACCCATAAATAAAATCATAAAAACTAATGTCTTGCAATCTGTTAATTCAATTTTAAATAACGCAAACAATATATCTATAGGGTCAAATAAAATACTATAATCACCTGTAAAAGAAAAATGGATTCGATCTATTAACTCTGATATTTGAGGAGCAACCTGACTCGCCCCTATAAAAGTACACCCTAATACAAATGCGCTCACTCGTACTCTTGTCCATGCCATTAGTATAAAACCCACAATAGTTCCAATGAGCAAAGGCATCCTAATTGCTGTGGCAATATCAATTGTGCCATCTTTAGCTAATACTGTAGTTAACATAAATATTAGTTTAGAGCCAATCAGAAAACCCAAAACAAATCGATTGACTCCTGGAATTGTATAAGTCAATATTGGTAAACCAATCAAACCGGCCAAAATACAAATCAAGACCCCTCCATCACCTATCCACTCTTCCATGAGTAGTCCTACAACTACTCCTAAAAATAAGCCCCATCCTATTGCTGTTGTCGTAAGAAGTCCTCTCCTCCATTTTAATGCTCCGAAACATAAACCTGCACCAATGGTCACACTGATTAAACTTGTAATAATCTGGAATATCACCAAGTTTGATAAAATTTCTGCTAAAAAATCCATTATATTTCCTCCCGTTTCGCTTAAATACCCACCATCTACAAATGAATTGTGTTATCATTATTTTATAAAATACACTTATTTAATAATTCTTAACCTTTCTATTTTACATCCATTGTTACACTCCTCTTCTGACTTATTTTTTAATTTACCGTTCCCTTTATTCTTTTGCACCTTTCAATTTTTCTAGCCAATATTTCTTTATTTAATTTCATTTATGTTTTATATAATTTTGCCTCCTTAAATTCTAACTATTTCTACTTATAATTTAGACTATTATCATAATAAAATGGGACCATTATTAGTTCTTCCCATAAAATTTTATAGATTATGTCCAAATTCCAGTTTCTTGCAATTCTATTACTTTTTTATACCGTATGATTTCTCGAAGTTCTTTAAGCAAAAAATTTCCAGCAAATATCAAATCTGAAATCGGTAACGAATCTGAAAATCTGAAAGGAAAAACTGTAAGCGATATAAGACATGTGCAAAAAAGTTATAAAAAACTTTTCATCCGAAAGATGTAAAAAAGTTAGTAGCATAAAAACCATGCCGTTCTAGGACTTATAATTAATAATTCAATCTACATAGTAGAAAAAATCTTTTTATCTCAACTTACAAAATAAAGTTTCTTTGTCTGCGATATAATATCCAAACACAATTGAAATCAAAAAAACATCGGACACCCCTGCTCTCACTTCACCTGCAGGAATGTCCGACATCATTCACTTATATCCATATATCAACACTTTAACTCTAACACTCCAAAAGCCAACCCGCAATTACAGTGTCGTCCACTCTCCCATTCCCCGCATCTTACTGCAGCAGCCGCAGCGTTACTTCGGGAAGGGCGTTTGCCTGGGCGAGCATGGACTGAGCGGCCTGGAGAACGATATTGTTCTTCGTGTAATTGGTAATCTCACTGGCCATATCGGTGTCTCTGATCCGGCTTTCGGCCGCAATCAGGTTTTCTTTATTGATATTTACGCTGTTGATCGCGTGCTCCAGTGCATTTTCCGCTGCGCCGTACGCGCCGCGGATCTGGGAAACGCGGTTAATCATTCTGTCTATTTTATCAATCGACTCGCTGGCACCATCCTGATTGGAAATATCAAGTTTATCCAGTCCCAGTGCCTTTTTAGAAAGATAAAACTTGGGGATACTCATCGTATCCGAAGAGTTCGGGCCTATCTGAAACACAATCGGACCGTTACCGGGGGAAAGAGCAGCTTTCGATACAGAAGCAGCAGCGCCCATCGCGCCTGCTACTGCCGCAGGATCTGCCGCGCCCGCTGCGGTACCAGTCATACCCGCCGCCGGAGCCGCCGCGGCACGAATCGCTGCTGCTGCCGCATCAGCCGGAGTTGCCGCCCCATCAGCAGCACCGCCTGCCGCGGAACCGGCAGCCGCCATTATAAATTCCTCTTTTGCCTCCGCGGCTTTCTCGCCTGCACCGGGAAGCTGAGGGGTTTCTACGCTCTTCTCCTCCTTGCCCTTCCCGCTGCCAAAGCCGGCAGCCACGGTCTGAAATTCTTTTTTTGCATCCACCACCTGTCCCGTACTCGTATAAGTGACATCCCGCGGAGCAGCCTTTGTACTTGTCTGGGTACCGGGCAGATTGGCAGAAGTCGTCGCCGCCGCAGTCTTTGTACCCGGAGTTGCATTTATTATGATAGCGCCGTCTTCCGGTCCTTCGTCTTGAAACAGCCCCACATAATTAAACCTGGTCGCTTTGGAAATACGATCAATTTCCTCGCTGATCCGGTCCGCTTCCTCCTGCATAAGCTCCCTGTGCTCCTCATCCGTATAAACGCCGTTGGCCGACTGTATCGCCAGCCCGTTCAATTGAATCAGCATCGCATGGATCTCCTGCATGGCGCCCTCGCCAGTTCTCAGCAGACCAACGCCGTCCCTGGCATTCAGCTCTGCCTGATCCATACGGGCAATTGCGGAGCGCATCTGCTCGGAGATCGCAAGACCTGCCGCATCGTCGCCGGACCGGTTAATCCGGAAACCAGATGCAAGCTTCTCCAGGTTCTTCGCCATCTTCGATTCATTTATACTCAATGCCACCTGAGCATTCAGCGCCGAAATATTACTTTTAATCCGCACAATAAAATCCTCCATTTATCCGCGCCGCGGCCTGCCCCGCGGTGCCAGGAACATGGATATACATCGCGTCATTCCTGTCTCTGTTCATTTATGCCTCTATATAATATATCGTCACTTTTTACAAATAAATTACCGTGACGCTGTAAAAAGCCGGCAGAAACAGGATATTCTGAAATTTGCGGACCGTTTTCACTTTTCCCTATCGCCCTTATACATCTTCTGGGTTCAACACGGCAAGCTCCTCCTCCGTACAATACTGCCGCAGTGCTTTTAGAACACCCTTGCCATCTAATTTGGCATACACGGCTCCGCGCAGAAGCAGGATCCGGTCGCTGATATCATTCAGATTATACAGTTTTCCAAGGAAGCCCACCACAGCCTGTGGGTCCTCATTTTTAAAACAGCGGATCAGCAATTCCAAAGTGCCGATATGGGTCTTATCCACTTTCAGCAGTCCCACACAGCAGTTAACGCATTTCTCCATCTTATTATTTTGATAATAACAGAGTGCCAGCGACCTCCAGGTTTCCGGAAGGTCTCTGGTCAGCAGTAAATTAAAGGTTTTTGTCCCATACTGCTCCATCATGTTAATGGCTCGTTCCAAATGAAATTCACCTTTGGGAAAATCTTCTTTTTGTGCATAGAATCGCCCAATCAGATACTCCAGATCATAGAAACCGGTGAAATACTGGGCAGACTGCGCATAAATGTCCATGAATTCCCGTTCGGCTTCCGCATTCGTAAGCGCTTTCATGTACAGCATCACCATCAGCATGGCGATCGTATAGATATCCCGTTCCGCCCGATGGCCTGACCGGAAAATATAAGGCAGAGCCTTCCGGTACCATACTTCTGCCTCAGCGGTCCCTTCATCAGTTCCCAGCGCTCGATAAGAATCCCCAAGATATCCCATCACATCCGGATCCTCAGGCCTTGCTTCTGACTCCTTTAATAAGATCCCTATATTACGCCTGGCTTTCTTATCACCCACGCTGCTCATATAGCCGGTATGGTAGATCGAAAGATCGGAAGCATCCAGTACATGCCTGTCGATAGCCGCTCCATTATAAGCCAATTGTTCATGGATCGGCTTAATATAGCGGATCGCCGGGTTATTTTTAAAGATCCGGTACTGCACGGCCGCCATGTCCATCTTCATATCGTCTTCCAACTGAATCCAAAGGGTACGGAGAATCTCAAGGCCTAACTTTCCCGCCTTTTTAATCGCTTTAGGAAGCTTTTCCACATCCTCCGGCAGCATATACTCATCGGCATCCAGAAAAGCAATCCAGTTCCCCGATGCCTGCCGGATCGCAAAATTTTTTGCGGCGGCAAAATCATCAATCCAGTCAAAATGGTAGATCTTCGCCCCCATCCGCTCCGCGATCTCTACGGTCCGGTCCGTACTGCCCGTATCCACCACGATCTGCTCCCACATAATCTCTTTCCCCCAGGAAAGGGCCTGTTCAATATTTTTCTCCTCGTTTTTTACGATCATACACTGCGACAGCCTGATCTTTCCTGCTCCCATCCCATCTCTCCTCTCTGATAACCGGGAAAGGCCATTTTGCGGCTGTTACCCCTCAAAATGGCCTTTACTTATCCTATATAGGAATATACAAATTTAATAGCGATTTAAACTTCACCTGATTGATTACTGCAGCATACTCAGAACGCCCTGCGGAGTTGCATTAGCCTGACTCAGCATGGACTGAGCAGCCTGGAGCAGGATGTTGTTCTTCGTGTACTTGGTAATCTCATCAGCCATATCGGTATCACGGATACGGGACTCGGCAGCAGTGATGTTCTCAGAGCTTACCTGCAAGCTGGCAATGGTATGCTCCAGACGGTTCTGAGCGGCACCGAGCTGAGCACGGTAGCTGGATACCATATTGATTGCACAGTTAACAACGTCAATTGCGTCATTTGCTGATGCAACAGACATTACAGCCTTGTCTTTAACAATATCTGCAATAGATGTAGTCGGCGTACTACCAACCGAAGGAGTCTTGTAAGGATTTCCGCCGGTAACACCGCTTGGTCCGCCAGCACCCAGCATACTAGAGGTCATAGCGCCACAATTAACGGAAATCGTTTCTGCTGATGACGGTCCAATCTGGAATGTCATTGTTTTTCCGCTCATAGCCTTACTCAGTGGCTTGATACCATTGAAATCAGTCTGATTACCGATACGGTCGATCTCCTCTTTCAGTCTCTCAAGCTCTACCTGGATATTCTCTCTGGCGGTAGTAGAACCGTTAGCCGATGTTGCGTAAGTTCCGTTAGCAGCCTGAGTATACAGGGTAACCATACGGTTCAGCATGGAGTGAGTCTCAGCCAGCGCACCTTCTGCTGTCTGGATCATACCGATAGCATCTTTTGCGTTGGTCACGGCCTGGTTAATACCAGCGATCTGGGAACGCATCTGCTCGGAAATAGCAAGACCGGCAGCGTTATCGCCTGCACGGTTGATCTTATAACCGGAAGACAGTTTCTCAAGGTTTTTGCTTAACGCGTCGTTGTTGATGCCTAAGTTTCTGTAAGAGTTAATCGCTGATATGTTATGTTGAATAATCATAAGGTTTCCCTCCTGTTTTGAAATTCTATAAGGAACTTCCCTGTTCCTATTTCCTTATCTGCCGGGCCCTGGCAAATAAGTTTTAAACTCTGCAGAACAGATTGATTGCTCTACACTTATTATATCGTCATTTTTTCGGGGATGTTAACATTAATTTTAAAATTTTTATTTTTTATTTCCGGAATGTTCTATGCGGTTCGCGTCATCGTCTTTGTTTTTAAAACATTTGTAATCTTTTCAGGAAAAACGCCGATAATATAATATAGAGATATGATTTCCTGCGAGTGGTATTTTATACCCTGGTTTATTTCTTATATTTAATAAGGAAGCTTCTCAGATCACTCCTATGGAGTTAACGCCCTGCGGGGCGGAGATGCAGGATTTTATTAAATAGTAAAGGAGGGTGTCATGAACGTTAAATTATATACCGTGAATACGGAGTATCCTGATTGCCGTTCGATTACGCCGGCGACGGGACGGACGGACATTTCGGACACTGCCATTATGAAGGGAAAGCCTGCGGACTATGATAAGCTTACGATTCGGGGCTCCATGGATCAGATTACGGAGACCGTACCGTCGGAACGGGTGATGGCACTGCGTCAGCAGGTGATGAACGGAACTTACCGGACGGATGCAAGACAGATCGCAGAAAGCCTGCTTGCCTACGGTTTGCGGGCACAGTAAGCGTCAGAACACAGAACACACTATTATAATAAGGAAAGGACGGGACAGATGACAGCTTTGGAGGAATTCTGCAGGACGCTTCGCCAGCTATCTGACGTAGTGAAACAGTTGTCCCTGATAGAAGACGAAAAAGCCACAATTGCGGCGGAAAAGCAGCATGGTGCGCTGGATCCGCTGATGCGGAAAGAACAGCCTTTGATCCTATCGCTGAGAGGGCTGGAAAAGCAGCGGATGGAACAGGCGGCGGCGTTGGGATGGGAAGGACTGACCTTCCGGCAGATTATGGATGCTGCTGACCCGGAACAGGAAGCTGCTCTTTCTCCGTTGTTCACGGAACTTCAGGAAGGGACTGATCGCCTGAAAAAGAACCGGGAAACTTCCGATCGGATGATTCGTGTCCGACTCAGAGAACTGGAGCTTATGACTGCCGAGATGGCCAGAAGGCCCAACGGCAGAGCCCCCGCTACTTTTCATGACAGATATGTGTAATTTGGAGGATAAATTATTATGGTAAGAGCCACATTTGCCGGCATCACAACCGCCTTTTCTTCCCTGCAGGCCAACCAGAAGCGGCTGGACATCGTAGGGCAGAACCTGGCGAATATGAATACACCGGGATATACCCGTCAGCAACTGGACGTGTCCAGTTTAAACCACCTGCACCCCGTTTCCCACTATGCCAATGGTTCTGAGATTACCGTCGGCTTCGGTGTTAAGATGGACGGTGTTTCCCGGATCAGGGATCCTTATCTGGATGTGCAGTATCGGGATCAGATTGTAAAATCCAGTTATTTTGATGCAAAACAGACTTCTCTTGATACATTGGCGAATTTTCTTGACGAACATACGATTTCCGGTATCCGCCAGGCATTCGACGATGTTCAGTCCGTTCTGACCAACGAGCAGGATCCGCCGAAAGTAACCGATCCTATCTTTGACAGCGAACTGCGGGCACGTATGCAGGCTCTGACAAACGCGTTAAACGAGGCGGCACGCCTGATTGAAAAGGCGGAAAAACAGGAATATGAAGTATTAAACGGAGAAGGCACCAGCGAAAACGGCGCCGTACAGACCGTAAATGATCTTTTAAAACGGATCGGCGATCTGAACGTCCAGATTAAGCGGAACCAGATCGTTGATCAGCCGAGCCTGGAGCTGATGGATGAGCGGGATATGCTGCTGGATGAACTGGCCAGCTATATTCCGATTGAGGTGACTTATTATAAAGATTCCACCAGAGAAGACTGGCCTTATGATCTGAAAGTGGATATGGTTTATACGGATGCTACCGGAGCACAGCAGCATCTGACTTTGGTAAACGGCTCCGAAGGCGGCCGGGGGAAGAATTACGGCAGCGTGGATATCTCAGATACCGCTGATGATCCGGCAAAAACAGAGCTTACCTTTAAAGCGGCTGCGAGCGTAACCGATGCCGCCGGTAATCCGGTTGCCGATGTAAAGATAGGCGCAGGCGCAGATACCAGCAAGGCAAACAACTTCGCTACCGGCTCTATTCAGTCCAGTCTGGATATGCTTGGAAAAACGGCAAGCGGCCAGGGCAACGATACGATCCGCGGCTACCAGTATTATATGAAGGAACTGGATAAACTTGCCAAAACTTTTGCTGATAAAATTAATAAAATTAATAATAGTGCGGTAGAATATGCACCACCGAATAATACCGCCGGATCAGGCGATTTGCTCAAAGGCACCTCTGCCAAAGATATCGCCATCTCCGACAACTGGCTCGCCGGAAAGGTACACCTGGGAACCGGTATTGACGACGGCCAGGGCGGTCCGATCAGCACCAATGACACTGTTCTTGAGATGCTGAAAGCTTTTGAGAACACTCATGATGATTTAGATAAAAACTCTTTCTCATCCTTTATGAACCATATTTCCACGATCCTGGCCACGGATTCCTTTTCGAACCAGATATCGCTGAAAACCAACGTCACGGTTCTCAACGGAATCCAGGACAGCAGAGACGAGATTTCGGCCGTCAGCCTGGATGAGGAAGCTTCCAATATGATGGCGTATCTGAACGCCTATAATGCGGCCTCCCGTCTGATGACGGCTCTGGATGAGGCGCTGAACACTTTGATCAACAGTACCGGCCTTGTAGGCAGATAATCATAATCTGACAGGAGGATATCATATGCGTGTTACCAATGCACCGATGTACCGCAAGTACAGCTCGTCAGTTAACGACGTACACAGCAAACTAAACAAAGCGATGAACAAAATTTCCAGCGGCGCTGCCTATGAGGCAGCGGCTGACAATCCTCTGGCCTACTATCAGGGTAAGAAGATGGACCATCAGTATCAGGATGTGGAATCCAAACTCCAGCTCATGTCAGACGTTCAGAATCGGATCTACCAGCAGGAATTGGGCGCACGTTCTATTCAGTCACTGCTGAGCAAAGCGAAAAACACTGACCTTGAGTATATCCTGAACGGAACCAATAACGTGGATATGACCACCGTAGGCACAATCCATTCCAGCCTGCTCCAGAAACAGCAGAGTATTGTCAACACCCTGAACGCCCAGTATGAGAATTTTTATATCTACGGCGGCAACGATCTCTCCACCGCTCCTTTTACGATGAGCGGAGACGGAAAGACATTAACTTTCAGTCACCAGTTTCCGGGCGATAATCAAGCCACCAAGGTTGTTCTGAATATGAAGCCGAATGCCGCCGGCGACGGTTATGGTTTTGAGGTTGACTTAAACGCATCCGTGGACGGTAAAAACAATGCGACTTTTCAGGATCAAGAAGCGGCTCTGAAAGCGATCCAGACAGCCATGACCGAGCGCGGTTACGTGGATCTGGGCTACGGCACCATCGACGACAAAACGACCCTGTTGGATACTTTCACCGGCGGTTTCAATGTACTGACAGGACTCAATGCGGATAAAGCTGCAGCACTTACTCCAACCCAGCTTCTGGATGCCTTAAACAACAGCGCCGTAGGCCTGATGGGCCAGGCAATCGCCGCTACGGAAACATACCTTGATGACGGCGATCTGAAAAAATACAGCGGTTACCTGGGCGGGGTCATGGATGAGATGACGCTTACCGAAGACAAAATCAGCAATGTCTACAGCGACCTGGGTACCAAGTATTCTCTGATTGATACTACGGAGGACAGACTGAAAGACATCAAAAACGGTCTGATCGAGCAGTACAAAGATAAGCTGGGCGCGGATCCCTACGAATCCATTATGGAGATGTTCTCTTTCCAGCAGTCTTACAATGCCTCCCTGCAGTTAAGCTCCAAGCTGATGGAATCCTCCCTGTTTAACTTCATCAGCTAACGGATTTTGATATATAATTTATATTATATATAATATTGTCATATTTTAAGAAAGGAGGGGAGATTATGAGTCAATTGATTAAAGCAACCATTACTCCATTTGAAGCAGTTCATTTCAGGCAGAACGCAAGGCTGGTATCCAGCGGTAATATAGATGCCGAACGCCGTCGGGTTATGGCGATGCAGGCTCGCTTTCAGCTACGCTACTCTGGCAACGGCAGTGTTAATACCCGTGATACCAGCCAGATCAGACGCGCGTTTGCGAAAGGCCAGCCGCAGCAGCTTTCCAAAGATGCTCCTAAAGCCGAGCCCGTCACAACCACACCCACCGAGGTTCAGCCGAAAGTCTCTGTACCCGAGACTGAGAATCTGACGTTGTCTGCCCCTACGGCTGTCTCTGACTATTCTGCGGCTTCCGGTTCTTCTTTCAGCGCAGAAAACGCTTATGTGGAACAGGCACAGGCAACCTACGACATGCAGAAGACTTCGTTCGACTTACGGGTTGCAAGCGGCGATCTCTCTTATGTGCCGGCCGTCGATATGACGATTGTTCTCCAGAGACCCGGCGTGTCGTTCGAGTATATGGGAGGATTCAATTATGTACCGCCCAGTTGGTCGCCTGTAGGTGAATATGTAGATATGGTATTATAGGAGAAGTACGGATTATGAATTTGATTACCACAGATTATGGTGATATTCAATATAGCAATGAAGATCTGATTCTATTTACCGACGGGATATTCGGGTTTCCGGACCTGACCCAGTATCTGTTGATCTGTCTTGATGAACAGGACAGCTCACTGCTGGTTTTACAGTCTGTCCAGAAACCTGAGATATCCTTTGCCGTGCTGAACCCCCTGCTTTTGTATCCGGATTACTCACCTGCGCTCACTCCGGAAGAACTTGTATCTCTGGAAGTGAGCGATGTGGGTGATCTGTCCTATTATGTGATTTGCGTGATCAAACAGGATTTTAAAGAGAGCACGGTTAATCTCAAAGCGCCTTTGGCTATTAATCCGCAGACATTACGGGGAATGCAGGTGATTCTGGAAGGTTCCCAGTATGGTTTCCGTCAGAAAATGGATGATTTTCTTCCGGATTCAGACAATTCAGAAAACAGGAGTGACGCAGATGCTGATACTGAGACGGAAAAAAGATGAAAGTATCCTGATTGGGGATAATATCCGAATCACAATCGTGGAATGCGGTTCTGAGGGTGTGCGGATTGCCATTGATGCGCCGAAACAGATTTCTATCCTGCGGGAAGAACTGTCAAAAGCAGAAGTGGTAAATAAGGATGCGCTGGCTCCCCAAAGCGAATATCTCCATACAATGCGGTCGTTCCTGAGCCAGCGCCTGCATCAGAACGAGGGAAACGAGCAAAAATAACAGCCACAGGATAAACGAATCATTATTGCGGATTGATTCGTTTATTTTTTGTGGCTGTTCTCGTATATTCTATCATCTTTTTCAATTCATTTATTTTCGAATCAAAGAGAACCGAAGCAGACGCATGATCCAGCAAAAGGGTAAAAACAGCGGCATCTTTTCCAGAATCGGATACATCGTACACATATAGCGGTATTCCGGGAAAGCCCAGCGTATCTTGCGGAAAAATTCCTGCCTGCGCTCCGCATTCCGCTGTCTGCGTCGTTCCGCCCGCTCACTTCGTCTTTCTTTATTCTCGCTTTTTTCAATCATTTCCCGCAGGATCACCGCCTGCTGATCTGTCTCACGGTCGCTGCCGCCGAGAATTCCTCTGCTTAAAATCCGCTCTTCCAGCACATCATACTCTTCCGGCTCGAAGCGCTGGCCTTCCTCCAGATTCAACTCCTCCATGGAGCCAAACCACATATAAGCCAGATGCAGAAGCTTTCCGGCCAACTGTTCCACACGAAAATCAGACAGGACCTTTCTCACATGATCCAGATTAATCTGCTCCTGCCAGGTTCTATGATAGAGATACAGATCCATCAGCTCCCGAATTACCAGTTCATCCTGCGCATAACGGTATGCACAGCTTGCCATGTAAAAAATAAACCGATCTTCTAAATTCAATGTCCGGACGGTATGGTAAGGCTCCTTCACAAACGCGCGCCGAAGGAGAAACTGCATCTGTTTCTCATATGCAGGGGTCTGAAAAGGCGGCTTCCGGTAAATCTCCACGCGGATACCGGACACCCGTTTCATACGTTCGCCAAAACCGGTGTAAAACCGGTCTGTCTCATAGCCCAGATCAATCAGAAAACCTTTTGCAAGCGTATAGCTCTCCTCGTCCATCAAAAGACGAAGCGGCACGTTGGAAGCCGCTTCGGGCACCTGATACAGATTACGGAACTCACAGGATTCCAGAATCGCACAGGAAATCTCCCGCATATCCAGCAGCATCAGGATCTCCTGTTCGGCTTCTTTACATACTTCCCCATACTGCAAACCCTGCCAGTAGCGTTCCGCAAAGGCATCCTGCCATTTGGGCGAAATCTTTTTCCCGGTGCCCAGTGTAGACAGATAAACCATATTGGTAATCTTATGGTAATCCGCCACACGGTAGATTCGTTCCCAGTCCAACTGGCCGCGGATCGGCCTCTGATCGTCCTGCCGGATAAAGGCTCCGGCCATATTCACAAGAAAACGTCCTTCAACTATCACTCGGTTATTCATAGTCATCTACTTTCATCCCAAAATTGCCCCGCTGTACTCTTTGTCTCAGCGAGGCTGGCCGGCATTAAGCCGGAGACCCAACTGCTCATTCAGCCGCTGGACCTCCGGGATTAAATCCACTGTTTTTTTTCGTATCTGATATGCCAGCTTTTCTTCCGGTTCCGCCGCAGCAAGACCTTCTTCCGGATCTGTATTCATAATCCGTCTTACTGCTTCGGATTCCTGGGGACCTCTCGCTGCTTTCTTCCAGATTTCTTCCTGGCAAAGCTCATACTTCTCAATCTCCTCCGACCGCATATCCAACATCAGAGACAGAGAAACCTCGTCTCCCCTGGAGACCGTATCCAACATCTCCTGAGTCAAACGTTTAATCTCCCGAAGACAGTTAAACCGCCGCTGTAATAAAATTTCTATTTCTGCCATATCCAGTGCCATATCGACTGCCTCCTGATTTTCGCTCTTTCCTATCCACGGATCCCTCTTTCCTGCGCCTGTCTGCCAAGGGACTGCACATCGGAAACTTTCCTGCTGGCCTCGTCAAAGGCGCCGCCCAGCTCCGAAAGGATATTACGGATACGGGGAATTTCTTCTTTCTGATGCTCACGCCCCGCCTTGACTTTACTCAGGTCAAGAATCAGATAATTGTAAATCCGCCGCAGATCCCGGCTGACGGGCTGCTGCATATCCAGGATATCGTCCAGATAACGGACGATCCTGGATACCCGAAACAGACAGTCATCAAACAGATCATAGGCCTGATCTTCCAGGGCAATCTCTGCTTTTGTCAGACGACTGACAGCCTCCTCGTACAGCATCTTTAACAGCTCTGCGCCGCTCATGGAATAGATGCTTGCCTCTTTATACTTCTGGAATTCATTCATGTCGTTTCATCCCCAGTCTGGTTTTTTACCCCTGAAGCTGAGACAGATAACCGGCCTGTGAGTTAAACTGATTGATCATCGTTTCCATCATCGTAAACTGCTTAATATACTGATCCTGCTCTGTCTTCAGCCGGGACTTTAATGTATTGATCGTTTTTTCCATTTCCTGCAGTTGCTTATAAATCAAGTTATTGGATATACTCGTCGGAATCTTCTCAGAACCGGCTTCTTCAACCAAACGTCCGTAGGAACCTTTGGAGTTCGCGTTCAGCTTGTTATCACTGCTGTATCTGGTGGCATAAGGCGTCAGCGTATCCTCAATTACATAAGCAAGCCCTTTCGTCACGTCGCCGCCGCCGGTAAAGATATTTGAAACCAGCTCAGGATTATTTTCCATGGCCGACTTAAATTTGTTCTCATCAAAAAGAATTCTGCCGCCGTCCTTTTCATTATCCGACATCTCGATTCCGATTTCTTTCAGATCCGAGTAGGAAATACCGCTGTTCATCAGGTTTACCATAACCCTCTGAAGCGCAACGCTGAAATCGTTCATAGAGCTGTCGCCGAAAAGAACACCCTGCTTGGCCTTGGTCTCCCAGTTCTCAATGGATTTTTCATCCATTTCTTCTTTCTGCGCATCTGTCAGAGGACCAAAAGCGCTGTCCGGACGGGTGGTTATATGGCCGTTTACTTCTTCTATCATGGCATTATATGCCTCAAAGAATTTTTTAACTGATTCGGTCGCTTTCTCTACGTCGGCTTTTGCACTGAAAGATACGGTCTGAGAAGTATCAAGAATCTTATTGCCTTCCGCATCCAGCTTGAAATCTCCGTCTTCGTTTTTCTTGTAGCCGAATTCTCCGGAAACCGTCACCTTCATCCCTTCCAGGTTAAAGGTATTTGTCGAACTGGTAAGTGTCTGAGAAACGCCGTTACCATAGCTGACAAGGATTTTAGCATCCTCGCCGTCTTCAATATTGCCCGTTCCAAAGATTTTAGCGGCCATTCCTCCGTCGCCGGATACCGTCCCATCAGCGTTAACGGTTTCATTTCCAAAAGTTATCTGCCTTCCTGAACCGGTTTCCGTGGCTACCAGCAGAAGCTGATTGCTTCCGCTCATGTAAGAAGCTTTTACACCCACATCTTTATTGGAATTAATCAGATTCATTAATTGGTTTACCGTAGTTTCGGCGGTGATGCCTTCGATCTTGGTTCCGTTGATGGTGAAATTTTTCAGGTCCTCCTGGAATTTTGCCTTACCCTCATCAGTATCAGCATAAGTACCAAACCCAAGTTTATCGCGATTGCTCCAAAGGCTGGCATCCACACTCAGCTTATTAGAAGCACCCTTCTCGATCCCGATGATTTTCCGCAGTTCCGCATTATCAGAGTTGATGGTCAAGGTCTGGGTTTTGCCGTCAGCATCAGCCGCTGCGTTAAAGGACAGCCCCTTTGCTGCATCCAGTGAAACATTTACCTTGCCTCTGCCGAACGCCTTGTCCAGACGTGTCTGAATAAGAGCTTTCAGGTCGTCCATATCTTTGACTTCATCACCCGATTTTAACAGATCAATGGTCTTTGTCTGACCGCCATAAGAGACAGTCAGCTTCTGGTCTGTCAGGTATTCTTTCATCGTCACGGTTTTTGTATAAGTATCTTTCAGAGAATTCTTAACCGCATCAAGAGCAATGCCGCCGTTTTTCTCTTCGTCACTCAGGCCATCCACATCAAATCCCAGCGCTTTCAGCGCGGAAGAACGGCTGGCAATCTTGTAAGCCGGATCTGTTATCTCATTATTGTTTTTATCCAGTACCTTAATCTGAATCGTTCCTGCCGTCTCATCATAGCCAAAGCTCAGATGACCGTTATCGCCTATTTTAAAATTTTCGGCCGCCTTATTCAGCTCCTCTGCTAACTTTCCAAGATCATCTGTGGTATAATCGATCTCCTTGGTGATTTTCTGTCCGTTCACAGTTTCCGTATAGCTAGTGGGAAACGTAAAGGTAGCCGTACTGTTAAAGGTTAATTCACTGTCTTTATAGCCGGTTGTACCGAATATTAGCTGGCGCCCGGAAAGGTTCGATACTTTAACCTCCTGATCCGGACTCGTTATATTTGTCTGAATAGGCGTTAAATCCATGGAATCCGACCTTCTGGTCGCCGCCGTTGCCAGATTCTCCACTGCCTGGATGGACAGATTATCCACCCATGAAGAGATACCGCTGGCTTTGACAAACTTTGTAATATCACTGTCGCCGATCACATCTATAATGCTCTTCGCGAACAGGTCATAAGACTTTAAATTGGTTCCTGAAGTATAAGATAAATACGTATCTTCAATATCGATAATTTTGTCAATAACGCTGCGGTAAGCCTCCTGCTTCCACCGCATCGTAGTCATACTGTTTTTCTGTGAATCAATCTTAGACTGCGTTCCCGATGTCATAGCTTCGATCAGTTCATCCCTGTCGATACCGGACGCCAGGCCGCCAAATCCTCTTAAACTGGTATTTCCCAGGCTGCTTGTTGCTCCTGATACGCTTGCCATATAATATCCGCTCCTTTCCTCAGATGGAGCGTTTCCTATCTCATAAAAACCCGGCCCCTGCCATCATCCTGCGCGCGCCGTGCTTTTTGTCAGGAAACACGTCTGAAAACTCGTTCCTTCATTCTTTCAAACATACTCCGATTTATCCTATGTTTATATATCGGCATTTTTAAACGGATCGTGAACTTTTGTTGCGATCCGGCGGCAAATACACCGAATTTTCACAAATCCGGCAGAATGCGTCAGCGGCGCATTCTGCCGGATCATAAAACCATACCGTTATTTTCCAAACCGTTTATTTTCTACCGCCCGGTTTCCTCATCATGTCTGGGATGTTCTTTTACTTCCAGGCAGGCCTTTAATGTGGCAGTGAAAATATCTGTTTTTCTTCTGCTTTCGTAAAAATTCAGCATAAGGCTGATAGCGTTTTCGTCCATAACCACATATTTTGACGGAAGAGACGTCAAAATCAGCGCATGCACGTCGGCACGGCATCTGGGGCAGGGGCATACGCCGTATTCTTTGATATATTTATCCAGATCCACACGGGCCACCAGCGTCTCCATCACGTTCACCATCCGGTAGCCGGGCTGAGAAGGCATGGTAGGCTGTGTAGTTGTATTCGAACTCTCTGTCTGTGCGGCCGGCTTTGCTTCCGTGTCCACACTCTCCGCCGCGGCAGTCGTATCTGCTGCCGTATCCATATTCTCTGTCGCTGCAGTCATATCCGCTGCCATTTCCATATTCTCTGTCTCCGGGACTGTATTCATCTCTGTATCCATCATTGGCTCCACAATCTCTGTCTCCGTTACTGCTGTATCTTCAGGAGCTGTAAGTCCGGGTTCTGCCGCCGCACTTACGGTCTCCATCGGTTCCTGTTCTGCTGTTTCTGTCTCCTGGGAAGGCTGGGCCGTCTCGGCCTGCTCTTTCAGCTCTGCCTCCAGCTCTGATTCCAACTGGCCTCGGATCTCCTCGGAAAGCCGTTCGCTCTCCTGATCTTCATCGACCACAACCACCTTTTTGATCTCCGATTCGGTCGGTGCGGATGTCTGGGCCGCTGCCACGTTCGGAGACGCTGCCTGAACGCCCTGTGCATTCGGCCCGTCCTGAGGGGCCTGCGCGCTTTCCCCGTTCTCCGGAACCTGACCGTTTTGGGCTTCCTGTCCCTGTTCTTCCTCTCCGTTGGTGATCAGATTCATAACATATGACGTTTTATTTGACTTTCTGGGCATTTTACCTTACCTCCCCAAGATGGATTTTCCCGGCGATCTCGCTGAGGAAATCCTGATAATCCTGAACGGCCTTTGAACGGGGATCATATTCGAAAATACTTTCCCCATGGGCGGGCGCCTCCGCAATGGCGACACCGTTTCGGATTTTCGTATCAAAAACCGTGGAATCAATCTGACCGGCCAGTTGTTCCGCCATCTCCAGCACATCCCTGGAAAGAATGGTCCGGGGATTATAACGGGTCAGCAGAATACCCAGCACTTGCAGCCGGGGATTCAGACTGCCTTTTACGCTGTCTATGGTTTCCTTTAGCTGGGATAGTCCCACCAGGCTCAGAATGTCGCTGCCCATTGGGATAATCAGAAAATCAGACACCGTATAGGCATTGATCGTCAGCAGATTCAGTGCCGGCGGCGTATCAATTACGATATATTCATACTGGTTTAAAACCGGGGCAATCGTATCCCGCAGGATACATTCCCGCTTTCCGGATACATTCAGGCCGTTGCTCAGCGTAATATCGGAGGGCAGGATATCTCCATAATTCGTGGGCTGAATCACCTCCCTGATCGGCACTATACCCTTTAAGGCATCCAGCACCGTATAACTGGCGCCGCTTTGCATTCCCATGCAGAAGCCCAGATTTCCCTGGGGGTCAAGGTCTATTCCCAGCACACTTTTCCCGGCCAGATACAGCCCCGTAGCCAGAGCAGCCGACGTCGTCGTCTTCCCGACCCCGCCTTTCTGATTTGATACCGTAATAATCGTCGCCAAAGCGCTCCCTCCTATAATAATATCCGCAAATATCTTCTGACAAACGCCGTAAGCCCCGCAACAGTCCGCTGTCTTTTCACGCAGCAACACTCTGCCGGCCGATCTACGCAAAATCTTTGTACATCCGCACAGCTATGTATACATGTGAGCCGCTGCACATATGTACGATCGGATTTCTAAACGTCAATTTCCCCCATCGCACGGATCGAATCTGCCACGGAATCTACCAGTTGTCTGATTTCGGCATACACGGCGGAGGATTCGTTTGCCAAGCGGCCAATCTCCTCAGCCACCACACTGAAGCCGACACCGGCATTTCCGGCCCGGCCGGCCTCTATGGAAGCATTCAATGAAAGCATCTTTTCCGTAACTGCCGTCTGCTCCAGCTCTCTCGCCTTCATCTTAATCTTCTTCATGGCTTCCTGAACGGTCTGGGACTCTTTGTTAAACACTTCAATTCTAATCTGATTCTTCTTCTGCTCATAGACATTGATAACCCACTGCTCAATTGTTGAGGAAAACAATTCGGCATAGGCCTCCACTGCCTTTTTCGAACGGATCGGCACCTTCTCCAATGCCTGTAAGCAATCCTCCTCATTCAGTCCCAAGTCACCAAAAATAGAACGATAATAGTCCGGGTCCGGATGCTCCAAAAGCGCCTGACCGCCGATCAGTATTCCGGCCAGCTTTCCGTCCACCTCAAGATATTTCGAAAATTCCATCAGCCCCGCATGACAGCGATAAAAGCCTCCGCCATTTTTCGCACACTGGCCGCACCGCTCCTTCCCGACCATGCTGCTGCCGATCTTCCGGCAAAAATCGGGATAGTTACTGGGCTTTGTAACAGGCTCGCCTGCAGCATCCAGAATCACAGCCGCCAATCCCGTGGCGTCAGACAGGAGATTCTGCATCCGCTGTAGCTCTTTCACATCAACGATGCCACGCAGCTGAAGAGATTCCCTGTCCTGATTCCACTTTTCTTCCATGGCTTACACCTCCCGGCCCAGATCTTCGTTAAATTTGGCGATCAGCTGATCCATCACCTCTACCAGATGACCGATCTCCGGCTTGGAAAGCTGCTCGCTGGCGCCTAGCTCTTTGCCCTTGATGTACATCTGCTCATTAATCAGGGAAGAGAAAATCACCACCGGAATCTTTTTCAGACGGGAATCTTCCTTAATCAGCTTGGTCAGCCGGTGTCCATCCATCTCCGGCATCTCAATATCCGTAATCACAATGTTTACCTTATCATATAAATCGGGATCATTGCGCAGACTGTGCAGATAGTTCCATGCCTCCTGTCCGTTGTTGAAATTGGTCACGTTCATAAATCCGGCCCGCTCCAAGGAATCATCAATCATCTTCTGCAGCAGAATGGAATCCTCTGCGATCACTACCGGTCTGTCACACAGCGCTCTGTCGCCCATCTCATCGATCTCGGAAATCTGAATCGTCGTCTCTGGGGCAATCTCGGCCACGATCTTCTCAAAATCCAGAATCGTCACCAGCTGGTCGTCGCACTGGGCGATACCGGTGGCCACGCCCTCGTCGCCATTATTTAAGGTTTTATCCGGCTTCTGAATATCTTTCCAGGAAATCCGGCTGATCCCCTCGATGCTCTGCACCCGAAATGCCACCGTCATCTTATTAAAATTGGTTACGATAAACAGGTCTCTGGGCGCATTCTCCACGGTCTGCCCGGTCAGGTAGAAGGGCAGATTGATGACCGTGATCAGCGTTTCTCTGGGCTTGAAAATGCCTTCCACCGCAGGATGAGAATGGGGCATGGGCTTTACCTTATCACTCATGATGATTTCCTGCACCTTGGCCACGTTGATACCGTAAAACTCGCCCAGCACCTTGAATTTCATGACCTCAATCTCATTGGTTCCTGATTCCAGCAAGATTCCTTTGTTATCCTTATTGTTTGTCATCGCTTTTTCCAGCCCCTTTCTCTACAAATACCGCTCCGGTTTCCCCACTGCTCTGATCATAACGCTGCCGGTGGCCACGTCCAGAAACATGGTTCTCGCGCAGGTTCCGCCTGTATCCTCCGCCGCAATCCGCAGGCCCTCTTCCCTTAACACCTGCTTGACCACCATTATATTGCGCTGCCCAATATTGCCGAAATCCGCTTTTCCGCTGATCTCAAACATTTTCGCTCCGCCGGCAATCTTCACTACGGTTCTTGACTTCATCATGCCAAAAGCCGTCAGTTTCCTCAATGTCTCGTGAATACCTGCGTCCGCATACTTAAAAGGATTCATATCTCCGCCCGCACCCTTGTTGGGCAGCATAACATGAAGCAACGCGCCCAGATGAATCATCGGATCATAAAATGTAACGCCGATACACGACCCAAGCGCATATGTAACGACCCGACCCTCATTTCTGGTAAATTTCATATCGCCAATTCCAACTTTAAGATCCTTATCAAACATCGTTATGAAACCCCTAATTTGTTTAAAATTCTATTTAAAGATGCAATGTCAGCCAGCATCAGCAGCCAGTCGTTCATCTTCTCCCCTTCAATGAGGAAATCCGCGTCAAAATACATCAGCTGGTCCGTGTCATTTCCGCATTCGGTCATAGGAACGGTCAGAATGCCGCCTAACATATTGATGGTAAAGCTGGGCACGGAAAGCTGGATATCCATTCCCGCCAGCTGTGAAAAAGCATTGATGTAAGAACAGATAATAATATTCCCCACTTCCGTCAGGGCCGATGCGCCTAGCTCATCCATCTCCTCTAAACCATCAAAGGTCTTTCCCATAAATTTCTCCAGGATTCTGTTGGCAAAACGCAGGTTAAAGAGGAACAGCATCAGGCCGTCCACATCACCGTCCATTTTCACCAGCGTCGCGGCCACAATTTCCTCCGGGTCTCCGGTCTGATCAAGCGCCGTCTGATAATTCAGGACGCTGACCCGGGGGATCGTAATGCGGACCTCTTTCTGAAGCATTTTGGAAAGAGAGGTGGCCGCATGGCTGGTGCCTATGCTGCCGATCTCCTTCATGATATCCAGTTCCTGAAGATTCATATCGCTATATTTTACTATCGCCACCTTTGCTGTCCCTCCTAAATATCGTTCCGCTTCGTCTCTTACTTCTCTCTACTCTATCCTCTCAGCGAATTTACGGTCTGCACTGTCTCGTCAGACGTTTCGACCATTTTCAACGCGTAAGAAAACGCTCTCTGGGTCTCGATCATCTTGACATATTCGTCAGCCACATTCACACCGGAGCCTTCCAAATAACCGGTTTCCAGATAAGGATTTTCCACCGGGATCGGCTCTACACCCTCGTCAGAGGGAACATATTCGTTGTCGCCGATGCTCAAAAGACGGCTGGGCAAATTAAAGGTGACGATGCCTGGCTGAGCCTGAACTCGCTCATCCCCTTCCGCAGCCGCTTCCCCGTCTTCCCCGATTTGAGGCATAATCAGCTCAATCGGCTGCTCATTTTCATCCAGCACCAGCTTTCCATTCTGGGTGGTCAGATAGAACACGCCGTCGATCTCACCACGATGAAAATCACCGTCTCTGGTGTAGGTAATCTCGCCGGTGGCCACATCCTGCACCATGAAGAAAGTATTTCGATCACCCAGAGCATAATTCAGCTTATTTCTTGTCTCCTGAAATGCAGAAGCCTCAAAAGGGGTGTAAGTACGCTGTACCCGCATACCTGCGCCCGCCTGCAGCTCTGTCACCGCCTCGATATCGTCATTCAAATTATAATTGATCAGTTCAGAAAATACCGCCGTTTTCGGCTTATACCCGGTATTATTCACATTCGCCAGGTTATTGGAAACTACGTCCAATTTGTTCAGACAATTATCAGCCCCGATTGAACCGACATAAAATGACATCTCCATAAAATTCTACCTCCAAATCTAGTTCCGCTGCGCCCCTGCCTGCACACCTGGTTCCGGATGAATTTCCGGCCATGTTCCATGTCCGTAAATCCATCCATGCACAGTCCGGGGCTACGCTGATTTCCGTTCCGCTGCGCCCCTGCCTGCACACCTGGTTCCGGATGAATTTCCGGCCATGTTCCATGTCCGTAAATCCATCCGTGCACAGTCCGGGGCTACGCTGATTTCAGTTCCGCTACGCCCCTGCCTACAGCCGTCCTATATCTGTCGATGCCTTTCCCAGCATCTGGTCGTACATCTTCAGTACCTGAGCGGCACTTTGGAGCGCTCTTTGGGAGGACATCATGGCGGTCATTTCTTCTACCATGTTGACATTTGATTTTTCGATCACCTTCCAGAGGATGCCGGTCTCTCCGCCGCCGATTTCATCCATCGCCTCGATCTGCGCCTGGTTTGTGGAGAACAGACCATTGCCTTCCTTATGCAGCTGATCGTAATCGGCAAAATCCACTACCTTCAGGGTTCCGAAAACTTCTCCGTCCAGTCGGAAGGTTCCGCCGTCAGCGCTGAAATTTTCACTGGTAACCTGAATCGGCTGATTGTCCTCAGAGAGAACCTGGCCTAGCTCGTTCAGAATCAGATATCCGTCTTCGTCTACGGAGAAGGAACCGTTCCTCGTGTATCGCTCGCCTTCAGGGGTACGGATGCAGAAAAATCCGTTTCCACTCAAGGCGAAATCATAGATACTGTCTGTCTCCCGCAAAGACCCTTGGGTATAATCCACATAGGTCTGCTGGGCCGATACAATTTTTGCGCTGGTAGCCAGCTCTGTGGGATTTCCCTTGCTCACCGTACCCGTACGAATTAGCATTTCCTCGTCAAAGGTCCGTGCTAACATCGTATCTGACTTATAACCGGGAGTCTGAATGTTCACCATATTATTACTGATGGTATTCAGATCACGGTTCTGGGTCAGCATACCGGAAACCAGATTATAAAAGCCCTGATACATATACTACCTCCAATTTAGTTCCGCTTCGCCCCCTACCAGCACACTTTACCCAAGATTAATTTCCAGCCACGTTCCGCGTCTGTAAATCAATCTGTGCGCTGTCCGGGGGCTACGCTGTTCTAGTTCCGCTGTCTTTTAGTTCCGTCTTATCTCTAATCCAGCTGCTCCTTCACCGATTTTCTCAGCTTCTGAATCGCTGTCTTGTGCATCTGTGACACTCTGGAATCGCTTACCTGCAATACCTGGGAGATCTGGTGCATCGTGAGTCCCTCCACATAGTAAAGGGATATCACCGTCCTTAAATTCTCTCCCAGCTGGTTCACCGCTTCCTCCAAAATCTCGATTACTTCATTCTGTATATAGCTTTCCTCTGGCTGCGTACTGGAATCCTCGCTGGCAATCTGTAAAACCAGATCCTCCTTCCCGTCCTCTACGGGACTGTCGAGAGAAACTGCCTCGTACATCTTCACCCGCTGCAACAGCGTCCTGCACCGCTTCAGGTTCATCTGCATGAATTCTGCCAACTCTTCATCCGTGGGCGGCCTCCCGCGTTCCTTCGTCAGGTGGCGTATCGCCTCGTCCATAGTTTTTTTTCGCTTGTGGTAGGTCCGGGGCATCATGTCCTTTTCCCTTACCAGATCGAAAATCATTCCTCTGATCCGCCGGGAGATAAATGTGGAAAACTTGATCCCCTTATCCGGATCAAACCGGTCGATGCCCTTCATAATCGCAATCGCACCCTCGTTTACCACATCATCTACCTGCATAAAGTGGGAATACAGCTTATTCATTTCTATGGCAATAGATTTGGCCAGATACAGATAGCGGAGAGTCAACTCCTGTTTGATCTCAAGTTCCTTCTCCTTCTGATACAGTGCAAAAAGCTCCTCGTCCGTCAACTCCTTTAACTTATCGCGTAGCTCCATGCCGTCTCATCCTTTACTACTGTTTGCGCCTGCTATTTTTGGCCCTTTTTTGTCTCCAACACCAGACTTCCTATCGATTGTATCTGCACATTATTTGCAATCTCATTAAATGAGAGTACCCGCACATTGGGATAAAACTGTTCGATCAGGCGATAAAAATGCACCCGCATCACCTGGGAGGTTAAAATCACCGGTGTCTGCGCCAGACTGCTGAATTTTTTCAGCTGCTCTGCCAGCTGGCGTACCAGACTTTGAAGAATATCCGGGCTTAAAGAAAGATAAAAGCCATTCTCCCCTCTGGTCAGCGCTCCCACCATCGTCCGTTCCAGTTCGGAATCCATCGTGATCACCCGCATACTGCCATCCTCGCAGTAAATTCGGGTGATCGTCCTTCTTAAGGAGGTCCTGATCCGCTCCACCAGACCATCGATTTCCTTGGTCGGAACGCCGTTTTCCGTAATATATTCTATGGTTGTTTCCAATATTGTTTCCAGATCCTTGATTGGGATTCCTTCTTTTAACAGATTTGTGAGAATCCGCTGTAAAAGAGCATAGGACACCAGGTTCGGAAATGCCTCGTCCACCAGTTCAGGCGCCGCGCTCTTCACATTTTCCACCAGGTGCACCACCTCCTGCCGGCTGATCAGCTCATAGGCATGCTGCTTGATCACCTCGGACAGGTGCGTTACCATAACGGACAATGGGTCAATGACCGTGTAGCCGTACAACTCGGCCCGTTCTCTGTCCTCCGGCTTAATCCATCGGCTGGGGATACCATAGGCCGGCTCCACCGTCTCGATACCATCTACCTCATGCTCCAAATTCGCCGGCTCTAAAGCCAGGTAATAATCTACCAAAATCTCGCCCTTGGCTACTTCCTCCCCCTTGACCTTGATCGAATACTGATTAATACTGAGTCCGGAGCTGTCCCGCAGACGAATGGAAGGAATGACAAAACCCATATCCTGAGCATACTGCCGTCGGAAGATAACGATTCGGCTGATCAGCCGCCCGCCCACCGACTCATCCACCAGCGGAATCAGGCTGTAGCCAAATTCCATCTCAATGGGCTCCACGGTAAGCAATGTATAAATATTATTGACATCCTTAAAGTATTCTTCCTCTGACTGGGGCGGGGGCGCGGCCTCTTCCTGGGGCGCCATAGGCTCCTGCCCAGCCATAGCCGCTCCAAATGCGGCTGCATTTCTCAGTGTCGGCTCCTGAGAAACCTTGACCGAGAGATAGTAACCTACACCGATCAGCCCAGCCGCCACAATCCAGAGCTGAATGCGCGGCATGCCCGGAATCACGGACATCACGGCGATCACAACACCACTGATCATGATTGCTCTGGGCTGTGCTAAGAACTGCTTTGAAACGTCGTCGTTCAGGCTGCCCTCAGACACCGCACGGGTTACGATCATACCCGTGGCCGTGGAGATCAGCAGCGCCGGAATCTGAGATACCAGACCATCGCCTATGGTGGCAATCGAATAGGTATTCAACACCTCTCCTATGGTCTGGCCGCCCTGGACCATACCGATGATCACACCACCGATCATATTGACACCAGTGGTAATCAGGGACATGGTGGCGTCGCCCTTTACAATCTTTGTGGCACCATCCATGGCGCCGTAAAAGTCAGCCTCTCTCTGAATCTTTTCACGGCGGCCCTTCGCCTCCTGCTCATCGATCAGACCGGAGCTTAAATCGGCATCAATGGCCATCTGCTTACCCGGCATAGCATCCAAGGTAAATCTAGCCGCAACCTCAGCCACACGCTCGGCGCCCTTGGTGATTACAATAAACTGCATCAGCAAGATAATCAGGAAGATTACCACGCCGACTACTACGTTGCCCTGGAGAATAAAATCACCGAAGGCAGCGATAATCTGACCAGAGGAACCGCCATTGGTCAGGATGTTCCTGGTCGTAGAAACGTTGATCCCCAGACGAAACAGCGTAGTGACCAGCAAAAGAGACGGAAATATGGAAAATTCCAGTGC